>X137_Gaur__coassemble_35_pt1 | contig 157462 bp, 166 predicted proteins | sample X137_Gaur__metabat2_high_PE_003 | metagenome-assembled genome bin X137_Gaur
GTACCGGTCGAAAGCCAATTGGATTTAAAAGCGCTTGCTAAAGTTTGTGGGGCAAAAAAACTTGAAATGGCAAAGCCTGATTTGGCGCAGCGAACTACCGGTTATTTGGTAGGTGGCATAAGTCCCTTAGGGCAAAAGAAACGTTTACGTACCTTTATTGATGCGTCAGCCAAAGCGCATGAAAGTATTTTTGTCAGTGCTGGCAGACGCGGACTTGAGGTGGAATTAGACGCAAATACATTGCTCACCCATACTCAAGGTCAACTTGCGCCACTTGCCAAAGGCTGAGCCAGACTATGCAGCGCTACTTACTTGCCATTGATCAAGGCACAACCAGTACCCGTGCGATTATTTTTAATGAGCGTGGGCAAAGGGTAGCGGTGGCTCAACAGGAGTTTGCTCAATCTTTTCCCAATGATGGCTGGGTTGAGCACGACCCTGAACTTATTTGGCAGACAACGCTTGATGTCTGTCGGGAAGTACTAAGCCTTGATGATATCAACGCCTCGAAAGTGCGTGCTATTGGCATCACCAATCAGCGTGAAACGACCTTGGTGTGGGATAAAACAACCGGTAAGCCTATTTATCCGGCTATTGTCTGGCAGGACAGGCGTACCGCAGATACCTGTGAAAACTTGCGTGACCAAGGGTTTGAAGCACTGATTAGTGAGCGCACAGGTTTGCTGTTAGATCCTTATTTTTCAGCGACCAAACTTGCGTGGATTTTAGACAACGTACCCCATGCACGTGAGCTAGCCGAACGTGGCGATTTAAAATTTGGCACCGTGGATAGCTTTTTATTGTGGCGCTTAACAGGCGGTATCCACAAAACAGATGCGACCAATGCATCGCGCACGATGCTGTTTGATATCCATCGTCAGTGCTGGGATGAGGAGCTTTTGCTGCTTTTTAATATCCCTAAAAAGATGCTGCCAGAGGTCATGGACTCGTCTGATGACTTTGGGGTGACTGATGCTGCGTTATTCGGACGATCCATTCCTATTGCTGCCATTGCAGGCGATCAGCAAGCCGCTCTGGTAGGGCAGGCGTGTTTGGAGCCGGGAATGGTTAAAAGTACCTACGGTACAGGCTGCTTTATGATTCAAAACACCGGTGTGCATCCGGTAAGCTCAACGAATCGTTTATTAACGACCGTTGCCTATCGCATTAACGGGCAACCCAGTTACGCCATTGAAGGCAGTATTTTTGTGGCAGGTGCTGCTATTCAGTGGCTGAGAGACGGCATCAAACTCATTAGTAATGCTGATGAAACAGAGGCGCTGGCGCAGGCGACAGAACTGCATAATGGGGTGTATTTAGTGCCCGCTTTTACAGGCCTAGGTGCACCATATTGGGACCCCAAGGCCCGAGGTGCGATTTTAGGTCTTACGCGTGATACCGGGATTAAAGAAATCGTCACCGCAGGCTTACAGGCAGTGTGTTATCAAACACGCGATTTGCTTGAAGCCATGGCACACGACACGGCCAAGCCCTTGACCACTTTACGAGTCGACGGCGGAATGGTGGGTAACAGTTGGCTAATGCAGTTTTTAGCAGACATTTTAGGGCTAACAGTTGAAAGACCCGCGGTAACTGAAACCACTGCATTGGGTGTGGCGTACCTTGCTGGGCTTAAAGTAGGGCTTTTTAAAGATCTCAGTGAAATCTCAGCGTTGTGGCAGCAAGAGCGTTCTTTTGAACCCAAACTTGACTGGGAGATACGGCAGAAACTCTACAGCGGTTGGAGTGATGCAGTGCAGCGTGTGCGCACTGCACCTGATCACGATGCGCTGCTGTAACGTCTGACGCCTTGTTTGGGTAAGCTGGCACTTGCGGCAACGCTTCCAGGTACGTCGAACATCACGAGATGGTCGGCGGCCACTTCAATGCCCATATCGTCACCTTCACGCAAATCCACATGGCTTGGCACTATCGCTTCTAGCTGAGTGCCGGTTGGCATCTGAAGACGATATAGAATCGATGCGCCTAAGAAGGTGCGGCCAGTGATACGTGCCTTAAGTGAGCTCTGCGGATTGAAAATGATGTCATCAGGACGCAGCAGCACTTCAACAGCGCTACCCGTGGCCCAGCCATAGGCACGATTGCCTTTGATAACGCCAAGTTCAGTTTGCACCGACTCAGGGCTTAAGAGCTGGCCTCGAATGAAATAGCCTTGGCCAACAAAGCTTGCGACAAAAGGTGTGCTAGGTTCATGGTAGAGGTTGTACGGCGTATCCCATTGCTCAAGACGGCCGCTATTAAACACGCCCACTTGATCGCTAACGGCAAATGCTTCTTCTTGATCGTGAGTGACTAAAATTGCGCTGGTGCCACGAGCTTTTAAAATGTCACGCACTTCTTGGCTGAGCTTACGGCGCAGCTCCACATCCAGATTGGAGAAGGGCTCATCCAAAAGCAAAAGTTTGGGTTCAGGAGCCAGCGCACGCGCTAAAGACACACGCTGTTGCTGCCCGCCAGAAAGCTCATGAGGGTAACGCTCGGCCAAATGGTTAAGCTTAACCAGTGACAACAGCTCATCAACGATCCGCGCGCGATTGGGGTTTTTCATGATCCCAAAAGCGACATTTTCAGCCACGGTTAAATGAGGGAACAGGGCGTAATCTTGAAAAACCATGCCGATGCGGCGTTTTTCGGGTGCAAGCGTAAAACCTGCCCGCGAAATAACGGAATCTGCCAGCTTTATCTCGCCGGACAACACCGGTTCAAACCCTGCGATAGCCCTAAGGGTTGTGGTTTTACCACAACCTGATGGGCCCAGCAGGCAACCGATGTCACCTGCTTTTAAATGAAAATTGAGCCCATCGACCACTGCCTGCTTGCCATAGCCGCAAGCAAGCTCGGTTAGGCTGAGCAGGATCGAGGTGGTCATTGTGCTTGATACGCAGGTTTTACCAAGAATTCGAGCAGGGCTTTTTGTGCATGCAGACGGTTCTCAGCCTGATCCCATGCCACAGAGCGTGGATCATCTAACAGATCTTCGCTGATTTCCTCGCCACGGTGGGCTGGTAAACAATGCATGAAGAGCACGTCTTTAGCGGCAAGGTCTAGTAGCTCACGTGTCACTTGATAAGGGCGGAAAAGGGCTTCACGGTTATCTGCCTCATCTTCTTGACCCATTGAGCACCAGACATCGGTGGTAACCAAGTCAGCGCCGACGACCGCCTCTTTAGGATCGCGGATAATGCGTGCGCGATCACCCGCTAACGCCAAGAACTCAGCCTTAGGTTCAAAACCTTCAGGGCAAGCAATGTTGAGTTTAAAGTCAAATTGCACAGCCGCTTCTAAATAGCTGTTGCACATGTTGTTGCCGTCACCAATCCAAGCAACCGTTTTACCGGCAATGCTGCCACGGTGCTCGTGGAAGGTCTGCATATCAGCTAGAAGCTGACATGGATGCTGGTCATCTGACAGACCGTTAATCACAGGTACTTTAGAGTGCGCGGCAAATTCAGTCAGCGTGCTGTGGGCGAAGGTGCGGATCATCACGGCATCGAGCATGCTAGACATCACAATAGCGCTGTCGCTGATAGGCTCACCGCGGCCTAATTGTGTATCGCGGGGCGATAAAAAGATGGCTTGTCCACCGAGCTGGATCATACCCGCCTCAAAAGACACACGGGTGCGGGTGGAGGCTTTCTCAAAGATCATGCCTAAAACGCGGTTTTTCAGTGGCTCAAACAGCACACTACGTTGGCGCAGATCTTTCAGCTCGCTGGCACGGCGTAGCAGGCCAAGCAGCTCTTGTGGCGTGCAATCCATCAGTGAGAGAAAGTGTCTAGCGTTCATTGTTCACTACCTTAGCTTGCGGCCAGTGCAGATCACGCGACGAGTTTTTTAGAAAAACAAGAGGGGATCAGCGGCTATAGACCGCATCAAGCGACGATTTGGGTTGATGTGATCTTATAAGGAAAAGCATCAAGGGCGCAAACCGCATTGGCGTTGTTGGTCTAATGTGCGTTTATCCTGTCACCGCTGCTTGAGAAGCTGAGCATAGCGCTGGGAAATTCCGTTACACTATGCTTAGCACGCCGTCATGTGGTCGGCATGATTGAGTCTTATACCGAGGTTAGTCATGGATATCATCGAAACTATCAAAGAGCAGATCGCTAACAACACTGTGCTGTTGTACATGAAAGGCTCGCCTAATGCGCCACAATGCGGCTTCTCAGCTCGCGCTGCACAAGCGGTTATGGGATGCGGCGAAAAGTTTGCTTACGTTGATATCCTGCAAAACCCTGAAATTCGCGCAAGCCTGCCAGGCTACGCTAACTGGCCAACCTTCCCACAATTGTGGGTGGCTGGTGAGTTAGTCGGCGGCAGCGACATCATGTTAGAAATGTTTGAGAAGGGTGAGCTACAAACCCTGATCAAAGAAGCAGTGGCTAACGCTGCTAAGTAATAAAAAAGCCCAGCTTAGCTGGGCTTTTTCTTATGCATCCATTTGCGATTGCAGATAGTTTTCGATGCCGACTTTATCGATCAGGCTTAGCTGGGTTTCAATCCAGTCGATGTGTTCTTCTTCGGATTCTAAAATATCTTCTAAAAGCTCACGGCTGCCGTAGTCTCCTACCGACTCGCAATACGCGATAGCAGCACGTAGGTCTGCAACACCTTTATGCTCAAGAGCAAGGTCAGATTTCAGCATCTCAAGGGTGTTTTCCCCAATCATTAATTTGCCAAGATCTTGAAGGTTGGGCAGGCCTTCTAAAAACAGGATGCGCTTGGTTAAGGCGTCAGCATGTTTCATTTCGTCAATTGACTCGTGATATTCATGCTTACCAAGTTTATTAAGGCCCCAGTCTTCGTACATGCGAGCATGCAAAAAATACTGGTTGATAGCGACCAGTTCGTTGCCGAGGATCTTATTAAGATGCTGGATGACTATCTTATCGCCTTTCATGTGCTAAACCTGCGTGTCACGGGGAATGATAGAGTCCAGTCTGGCTAGGACTTCAGCGTGTGTCAAACCTAACTCGTTGAATACCAACGTAAATCGAATACGAATCAGTTGCAGTTGAGGTCGCTGATATTTTAGGCATAAAAAAACCGGACTTAAGTCCGGTTTTTTGTACAGATATTAAGCAGCAGTGAAAGCGGGGTAAGCCATCGCTTGTGATGCCTGAAGATCGCCTAAGGTTTCGCGAACCACCTGTTTAGCCATGCAAGCACATTTACCGCATTGTGTTGCAACACCGGTTGCTTCGCGTACTTCACGGTAACTGCAGCAACCTTCGTAAATCGCCTCACGAATTTGGTTGTCGGTCACGCCTTGGCATAGGCAAACGTACATTACTCGCGCCCCACACTGTTTTAAGTGAGGCGATAGTAATGTTAATGAGAATGGTTGTCAAAAGTATTTAGATCTAGCTGCCTTAGACAAGGTTCCCCTAATCGCGAAAGTCTTGCCAGCCGCCCATCTCTTTCCAGCGATTCACAATGGCGCAGAAAAGCTCAGCGGTTTTTTCCGTGTCGTAGCGCGCTGAATGCGCTTCGCGCCCATCAAAATCAATGTCCGCTGCTTGGCAGGCGCGTGCCAAAACCGTTTGTCCATAGGCCAAACCGGCAAGCGTTGCTGTATCAAAGCTTGAGAAGGGATGAAATGGATTGCGCTTGATATCAGTACGGGCAACCGCTGCGTTTAAAAAACCTAAGTCAAAGCTGCTGTTGTGGCCCACTAAAATCGCGCGCTTGCAGTCATTGGCTTTGAGCGACTTGCGTACGCCACGGAAAATATCCGTTAGGGCATGTTCTTCGCTGACCGCCATACGCAATGGGTGATCGAGCTTGATGCCGGTAAACTCAAGGGCTGCCTGCTCTATGTTGGCGCCTTCAAACGGCTCGATTCGATGAAAATAGGTGTGCTCAGGAAAGAGGAAGCCTTTTTCATCCATGCCAATGGTAACGGCGGCGATTTCTAAAAGCGCATCGGTTGCGCTGTTAAAACCACCGGTTTCCACATCAATCACAACCGGTAAATAGCCGCGAAAGCGTTCAGCCATGGGATGGCGAGCGCCGCCACTCTCGACTTCGTCGTACATTTCATCACTCATGATGCGCTCTCCATCAGGCGCCAGCGTAAGGTCTCACCTGCACGCAGCGGCACTACATCTAATTCACCAAACGGCATAACGGCAGGTGCTGTCCATTCTTGGCGCACTAAAGTGATGCGATCGGTATTGCGGGGCAGGTTATAAAAGTCTGGGCCAAAGTGGCTGGCAAAGGCTTCGAGCTTGTCCAGAGCGTTGCGTTGTTCAAACGCCTCAGCGTAGAGCTCAATGGCCGCATAAGCGGTGTAGCAACCGGCACAGCCGCAAGCTGCTTCTTTGGCGTGCTTGGCATGCGGTGCAGAGTCAGTGCCTAAAAAGAATTTAGGACTGCCGCTGGTAGCAGCGTCTAACAACGCTTCTTGGTGAGTGTTACGTTTTAAAATCGGTAAGCAATAAAAGTGCGGGCGAATACCACCTACCAGCATGTGATTGCGGTTGTAGAGTAAGTGGTGAGCGGTAATGGTTGCGGCCACATTATCAGGTGCTGCTTGAACAAACTGTGCGGCATCGGCGGTGGTGATGTGCTCGAACACCACTTTAAGTGTGGGGAAGCGCTCAACCACACGGCTCATGTGTTCATCGATAAAGGCTTTTTCGCGATCGAAAACATCGATCTCATGACGAGTCACTTCACCATGCACCAGAAGAGGTAAGCCTACTTCTGCCATGGTCTCAAGCACATCGAAAATAGCTTCAATGCGCGTCACACCCGAATCAGAGTTGGTGGTCGCGCCTGCAGGGTACATTTTGGCTGCATGTACAAAGCCTGAAGCTTTGGCTAAACGAATGTCCTCAGCTGTGGTGTTATCGGTGAGATACAGCACCATTAAAGGCTCAAACCGGCTGTTGGCAGGGCGAGCGGCAAGGATACGCTGACGGTATTCGTCGGCTTCGTGTTTGTTACGCACAGGTGGTACAAGGTTTGGCATCACGATCGCCCGAGCAAAAGTGCGTGCCGCATCAGCGACCGTATGCTTAAGAGCGGCGCCATCGCGCAAATGAATGTGCCAATCGTCAGGGCGCAGCAGGGTAATTTGGTCGGACATGCAGGATTCCAGGCGGGTGAAACGTGCGCAAATGCTACCGGAAAAGCTAAAAAAAATCGCGGCGTACCGGCTATTGTGCACTTGGATAGCAATTAACCCTCAAGGTTTGCCTGAATAGGCCGATATGCAGCTTTAGATTAGTACCTGTAATGGAGCCTCACGTGCGCTTCGGTCCTTCAATAACACTTGTTTGTCTGTTGGCATGCCAATCGGTTTCCGCCATGACGTTCCAGACGCGTCTGGAAAAAGTCGAGTGGGCGGTTGAAGGTGATAAGTTTGAGTGCAGGCTCATTCAGCCTATCAGCCAGTTTGGCGTAGGCGAGTTTGTCCGCCGCGCAGGTGAGCGCCCGACTTTTCGTCTCAAACCTCAAGAACGCTGGTTAGCTGACGGTCAGGCGGTGCTGGTCGCTGCCGCCGCTCCGTGGCGACCGAATATGGGCGATATCCACCTTGGGCAAGTCAAGGTGTCTTCCGTGCAAGGGCTTAACAGCAGCCAAGAGCAAGGCGCGCGCTTGATTAAAGCCATGCTTGAGGGGCGCAGCCCTTTGGTTAAACACCGTGGGCCAAGTGGTGAAGCTTTACAGGTGCGTATGCTCCCTGTGCGTTTTAATCAGGCCTACGAGGAGTACACAGCCTGCACGGCTAACTTGTTGCCCGTTAATTTTGATCAGATTAGGCATACCGAGGTTGGCTTTCCGGGAGGCGGGTTTGATCTGGATGATGCGGCCAAAGCACGCTTAGACGTTCTTTTGGACTACATTAAAGAAGATCCAAGTGTCACAGCTATTCAGCTTGATGGCCATTCGGATAACAGCGGCAATCGCTTAGAGAATCGCGATATATCAAGACGCCGAGCCCTTGCGGTTTCGGAGTATTTACAGGCGCACGGATTCGATGAAGAACGCATAGTGCTGCGTTTTCATGGTGAAAGTTATCCTAAAGTTGCTAACACCAACGCACAGGCACGCGCTAAAAACCGTCGTGTCTCCATTCAATTAAAGCGTGATCACCGTTTTGAACCTACCCAACAAGCCGGTCAAAGCGCATCAAGTGCTGTCGGCACGTCTGGTTAATCGCTATTTCGCCCTGCGCCTCTGTGAAAGAGGCGTCGTCATCGGTAGAATCTCTGGTTTTCCGTAATACCCGTGGAGCTGATGGCATGGCGGACATTAAAAAGGTGGTTCTGGCCTATTCTGGCGGCCTAGACACCTCGGTCATTCTCAAGTGGCTGCAAGACACCTATAACTGTGAAGTGGTGACCTTTACTGCTGACTTAGGTCAGGGCGAAGAAGTCGAGCCGGCTCGTGCCAAAGCGCAAGCTATGGGTGTGAAAGAAATTTACATCGACGATCTGCGCGAAGAGTTCGTGCGTGATTTCGTTTTCCCAATGTTCCGCGCTAACACCATCTATGAAGGTGAGTACCTGCTGGGTACCTCAATCGCGCGTCCATTGATCGCAAAACGTCTGATCGAAATCGCCAATGAAACCGGCGCTGATGCCATTTCCCACGGTGCAACCGGTAAGGGTAATGACCAGGTACGTTTTGAGTTGGGTGCTTATGCGCTTAAGCCAGGCGTGCAAGTGATTGCGCCATGGCGCGAGTGGGACTTAACCTCACGCGAAACCCTGATGGCCTATGCTGAAAAAGCCAATATCCCTGTTGATTTCAACAAGGCTGGCAAAAAGTCCCCTTATTCGATGGATGCCAACTTACTGCACATCTCCTATGAAGGCGGCGTGCTGGAAGATACGTGGACCGAGCACGAAGAAGACATGTGGCGTTGGTCGGTATCGCCTGAGAAGGCTCCTGATACCCCAACCTACATCGAACTGACCTACCGTAAAGGCGATATCGTTGCTATCGACGGCGTTGAGATGACTCCAGCCACTGTGCTGACCAAGCTCAACGAAATCGGCGGTGCTAACGGTATTGGTCGCTTGGACATCGTAGAAAACCGTTACGTGGGCATGAAGTCCCGTGGCTGCTATGAAACTCCTGGCGGCACTATCATGCTTAAGGCGCACCGTGCAATCGAGTCCATTACTTTGGACCGTGAAGTCGCCCATCTTAAAGATGAGCTGATGCCAAAATACGCCAGCCTGATTTACAACGGTTACTGGTGGAGCCCAGAGCGTCAAATGCTGCAAAGCATGATTGATGCTTCGCAAGAAACCGTAAACGGTGTTGTGCGCCTGAAGCTCTACAAAGGTAACGTGATGGTCGTAGGCCGCAAGTCTGACGACTCACTGTTCGACACTCGCATCTCGACCTTTGAAGATGATGCCGGTGCGTATGATCAAAAAGACGCGGCGGGCTTTATTAAGCTAAACGCGTTGCGTCTGCGCATTGCTGCCAACAAAGGCCGCTCCCCGCTCTAAGTGGAATGCGTCAAGAACGGGCCTTAGGGCCCGTTTTTTGTTTGTGCAAAATACGAGTACTATGCAAAAGACTTTTGTTTGAGGAGAACATCATGCGTTTATTGCACACGATGCTGCGTGTTGGTGATATGGAACGCTCGATTGCGTTTTATACCGAAGTGCTCGGTATGACTTTATTGCGCCGTAAAGACTATCCTGAAGGTAAGTTCACCTTGGCTTTTGTTGGTTACGGTGATGAGGCGCATAACAGCGTGATTGAGCTTACCCATAACTGGGGCGTTGACAGCTACGAGCTGGGTACCGGCTATGGTCATATCGCTTTAGAAGTCGATGATGTGTACAAGGCATGTGAAGATATTCGTGCGCGTGGCGGCAAAATCACCCGTGAGCCGGGTCCGATGATGCATGGCTCAAGCATTTTGGCCTTCGTTGAAGATCCAGACGGCTACAAAATTGAGTTGTTATCGCCTTCACGTAATGACTGATCGATAAAGCCAAGCGCTTTAAGCGGTGCTGCCTATACTCAATACACATCTTTGTAGGGAGTTAGGCTATGTTTGCCGAGATGGAGGCAGCCCGCGCTGAAGCGCTGCATGTCAAACAAGGCCCTTGTGGCCTCAAAGCCATTCTAGCGATTCATAGCTCAAGGCTTGGGCCTGCCTTAGGTGGCTGTCGATATGGTCACTACTCTAATGAGCAACATGCCCTTGATGATGCGCTGCGTTTATCGGAGGCGCTTAGCTATAAAGCGGCTCTTGCAGGGTTGCCTTATGGAGGCGGCAAGCTGGTCTTAATTCGGCCCGCTCATGTCGCCAATCGTGCGCAGTTATTTGCCGCAGTCGGTGATTTTATTGAGTCGTTAGGTGGTCGTTACATTGCAGCCGTAGGCAATGGCACCTCGACTTTAGATATGGATAATCTTGCCCAGCAGACAGGCTTTGTGACCAGTACATCAGGTTTAGGAGATCCCGCGCCTTATACCGCGCTTGGAGTGCTTGCAGGTATTCGAGCAACAGCACTGGCACGCCTAGGAACTGATGACTTACAGGGGCTTAGGGTTTCTGTGTTGGGGCTTGGGCAGGTGGGCCTTAATGTTGCTGAGCTTTTGCATGCAGAAGGTGCAGAGCTTTATGTCAGTGATATAGACGCGGGCAAAATGCAGCAGGCTGCGGATACGTTTAATGCACGAACGGTAGCGCCTTATCAGCTGATCAGTCATCCCTGTGATCTGTTTGTGCCGTGTAGTCATGGGCATATTTTAAATACCACAACGGTTCCTGAACTTCGCTGTGCAGCGGTGGCAGGTGCTGCTAACAATCAGTTGCAAAGCCCCGAAATCGCCAAACTCTTGGAGTCACGTGGCATTTTGTATGCCCCTGATATCGTTATCAGTGCAGGTGGGTTAATTCATGTGGCGCTGACCTACGAGGGATATGCACCAGAACAAACGCGCAGCGAATTGGCCCGAATCGCTACGCGCTTAAAAGAAATCTTCGCTATTGCACAAGTTGATAAACGTTCACCTGCCGAAGTGGCGTGTGAATTGGCACAGCGAATATTGTATGACTAGTTGGCTTTTAGCTCAGCCAATGCATCTGCTGAGCCTTTGAACGCTTTAGCAAAGACATCACGCTGTTTGGCCATAAAGATGCCCACTTCTTCGCATTGCTGCTCGTTAAGTGAAGGCACACCTTGAGCCAGCACATCTGCTAAGGCTTCAGCCAACTCCAGCATTTTGTCATAGCGATCGGCTTCGGCCTTATCCATAAATAAGCGCTCCTGATCGCGACTGCTGCGGTACACCACTTCGACGGCCATTCATCACCCCTACCTTATATTTAGGATAACTGTCTATTTATACAGTATATGGGTTTATGTTTTCGTGTGGCAACACAAGATCGATCAAGTGTTTCGTAGAAGAGTCAAATAGCCGCACGGCTTTGGCCCAAAGCCTGCTTGTTGAGATCTACATAATTGGGCAGCCTTTAAAGGCTTAAACGCTTGGTAGGCATTACCCAGTACTTTAGATACGTGTTTGGTTTCGATGAATTAGGAGGGGATGATGAACTGGGCGAATAAAGGCCGTGAACGCATGCATGATGGCGCCAATGCCATCGGCAATTTTATGGTCGAAGGGTTTCACTATTTAGGGCTTTTTGTCATTGGTGCCGCAACAGTGTGGTCTGCTTTTTTTGCCTTTATGGAAATGGTAGGTAAAGGGCATGCCAGCATTGATGACATCTTGCTGCTGTTTATCTACTTAGAGCTAGGGGCTATGGTTGGCATTTATTTTAAGACCAATCATTTGCCCATACGTTTTTTGCTGTATATCGCAATCACTGCGTTAACGCGTTATTTAATCGGTGATGTATCGCATCATCATGCGCCTAACATCGGCATGTTCTATATCTGTGGAGGGATCTTTTTACTCGCACTTTCGGTACTGGCTGTGCGTTTTGCATCCTACAAATTCCCCTCAAGTAAAGCGATTGATGCCAATGGTGAAGTGATTGGCGACAACATCATTGAACGTTAATCACGAAGGGTAATGCTGGCGAGCACTTCGGCTGGTTGCTTGCGTTGATCAATTGCAATGCCAAGCCGAATGCTCTGGATCAGATTGTTGAGCCTTTCGGGCGTCGCGCGTTGCCAAGCGCTGATATGGCGTTTGGCAACGATACCTGTATGGTCGGCAAGCTCCAGAATAAGATCTGCATCCTCAGTGTCTTCGCTTAATAAGCAAAAACTTACGCAATACTCTGGTCTGAAGGCATCGGCCAAACGCTGTAATGAGTTATGCATAGCCCAATCCTCTTAATAAACAGGTGGACTCCACCAAACCTTTGGGAGTTCAGCCAGCTCATCGCTGGTGCACATTACCGAGCTACGCACTTTTAAAGGACTCGGGCACAGGTTCTTGAGGCGGCAAATGTTTGCCCGCTGAGCGATTTATAAACGTTTAACACCCGCGCAAGGCATTGGCTTGAGTATTGCTAGTCCTCAAGTCTTAGACATCAGCTCTATCAGGAGCCGCACATGGCCAATCCTTTCAAGTACATCAGTCATCAATTTAAAGATGAGTTTGACGTACGTTTTATTGTGGAACGCATGGATGGCAGTTTGACGGTTTTGCTGTCTGATCAAAGCGGTATTGTCGCGCGTAGGCGTATCAGTGCCGACCAACTGAGCGATCACGAAAAGCTCAAGCTCATCGTCCAAAGTATTCGTTTTGGCTTAGCAATTGATCAGGGGCACGGCTCGCGGTGTTTAGGCAAGATGGCTCAAACGTCCATGTGTTTTAAAGGTGTAGGGCGTTAGGTCAACGGTGCAAAGAGCTCGTGAATATCACTTTCTGACAGTTCAGTGTTCGTGATGCTGCCGCCATCTAACAGACTTTTGGCCAGCTGCGCCTTACGGGCCTGTAGGGCCTGAATTTTTTCTTCAACACTGCCTTTTGCAATGAGCTTATAGACAAAAACAGGCTTATCTTGGCCAATTCGATACGCACGGTCGCTGGCTTGGGCTTCAGCAGCCGGGTTCCACCAAGGATCAAAATGAATCACGGTATCGGCGGCAGTAAGATTAAGGCCCGACCCACCTGCCTTTAGGCTGATTAAGAAAATCGGCAAACGTCCTTCTTGGAAGGCTTTAACTTGAGCTGCACGGTCACGTGTGGTTCCGGTCAAAAGCGCATAAGGGATTTTGCGCTTGTTAAGCTCATGTTCAATCAAGCCCAGCATGGTGCTAAATTGCGAAAACAGTAATACCTTACGGCCTTCGGCAAACAGCTCTTCTAGCATTTGCATAAGGTGCGTCAGTTTGCCTGACTGCTGGGCACTATAGCCTTCATCGGGTTCGAGTAAACGCATATCGCAGCACACTTGGCGAAGCCGTAAAAGCGCTTCGATCACCAGCAACTGACTGCTTCCTAAACCTTGCTTGGCAATTTCTGTGCGCAGCTCTTGATCCATGGATAAACGCAACGCTTCGTATCGGTCGCGTTGCAGTTCAGTGAGCTCAATAGGCTGCGTGATAACAGTTTTCGGCGGTAAATCTTTAGCGACCTGCTCTTTGGTGCGCCGCAAAATAAACGGACGAATGCGGCCGGTGAGGTGGGTAAGACGCTCTGCGTTGCCGTGTTTTTCGATAGGGACGCGATAGGTTTGCGCAAAACTTTTTTCATCGCCCAACCAGTTGGGGAGCAAAAAGTTAAACAGTGCCCACAGCTCGCCTAAATGGTTTTCAAGTGGCGTGCCTGTTAGGCAAACACGTTGCCTAGCATTAAGTGATGCAGCAACGCTGGCCGCTTTACTGCGTGGGTTTTTAATGTTTTGCGCTTCATCTAAGAGCACAACTGAAAACTGATGCGGTGTTAGGTGTTTGGCATCTCGCGCGAGCAACGCATAGGTGGTCAGTAGTACATCTGCCTCAGCAATGTGTTTCATTTGTGCTGCGCGTTTAGGGCCTTGCAGCGTCAAGATTTTCAGCGAAGGAGCAAAGCGTGCGGCCTCGTCTTGCCAGTTACCGATCAAACTCGTGGGCATGACGATGAGGGCCGGCTCGGTAAGCCTGCCAGCTTGTTTCTCTACAAGTAGGTGAGCAAGGCTTTGTAGGGTTTTACCAAGGCCCATGTCATCGGCCAAGATGCCCCCCATCTCTACTTCACGCAGCGCCTGCATCCACTTAAGGCCTTCCAACTGGTAGGGCCGTAGTGTGGCGTTTAAGCCTTTGGGTGCCTTAATAACTGCGCTACTTAGTGCAGCCAGTTTTTCGGCCAGAGCGTAGCCATCATCACCTGACCATTGCCATTCACTTTCCTTAACCCATGGGCCGAGCCGCGCTGTGTCGGCCTTGGCAAGACGAAGTTTGCCGTCTTCGATTTCATCCGCAAAATACAGCTCGCCCAGTGTTTTAAAAACCGGTTTTAGACGGCCATAGGGCAGGGCAATGCGTTTTGTTGTTGTACCTTGTAACGTTGCGATAAAGACATCGTCATCTTTTCGTTCTGCCAAGGCTTTAGGGCTTAATAGCCAAGGGGTTTGGCGAATGCTTTGCAGCAATATTGGCAGCAAACTGACTTTTTGCCCGTTCACTTCAATGCCAAGATCAAGATCAAACCAACCATCAGGCTGGGTCTGGACGGCGGCTGACCAGCGTTGTACCTCTTCGATGTCATAGCGAAAGCCCGGGTGGATGATGATGGTCCAGCCAGCTTCGCGAAGTTTGGGTAATTCAAACCGAACAAATCGAATCCAAGCTTGTTCGTCAGCCAATTGCAAAGGGTCGCCCGCCTGCTCAGGCAGGGCTTCGCTACGACGCAGTGGCGTACGTAACCCTAAGGCATGCAAAAGTTCGCGGTGGCGCTGCTCGGCCTCAGTATTGCGAACCACTCGTACCGCTTCACGCTTGGCATTTGCAGCAATCAGGCTGTGGCTGCTCTGACCGTATACGCGAAAACCTGCGTAGCTAAAGCTCAAAGCAGCGCGATGCTGAGCTTGTTCGATCATGCGACTTTTACGGCTGTCGTATTGCAAGCGTGCGTAGCTCGCCAGCTGCAATACAGGGGTTGGCTCGACATCTGTCAGCAAGCGGGGTTCAGGAGTGCTTGCACTCTGAGTCGGTTGGCCACTGGGGTCGCCTTTTGCTTGTAACTGTTCAAGCACCAATAGCACGGCAACCATATGCTTGCAAAAACCTACTGCCTGACAGTTACAGCGGCCGCTGATTTGCCACTTGTCGTCACTGGCCGTTAGCTTGAGGTTTTGTCGATACGGCCGTTCGGCGCTGCCATGGCAACAGGCTTCAATGCCGTCGTACGTCACGTTGACGATTCGCGCCAAACCCTGTTTCGCGTAAACACGGCCGCGCTCAAACACGGTTTCACTAAAGGCGTGAATCCAATGTTGTTGCTGTAAACGGCCAATCGACAGGCTTGAAGAATCTGTGCTCATAACAATGCTTGCTTAAATCGAACCGGTGATTCTCGCACAGCTTGAGCAGCTTGAGAGGTGCAATCATCGTTGCACCTACTCATTTGTGGCTATAAGGGGTTATTTAGGCCAAAGCGTTGGCGCATTTTTTTCTCAAACAAGCCCTGCGGCAACAGTTTTGCCATTAAAGGAAGCGCAGTGCTGCCGTTGCCGATTCTGATCATGCGTGGCGGTTTGGGGCGATGGGCGGCGGTAAAAAGCGTATCGGCAAATTTTTCGGCTGAGGTTGGGTTTTGTTGGGATGCATTCGCGCGGGCCATGATCGCCGTGCGTAGAGGCCACCAAGGCGAATTTGGGTTAATCACCTCTTCAGCGCTTTGTGCGGCGTTGTTACCAAAGCTTGAGGCAATCGCGCCGGGTTGCACTTCCATGACGCGAATATCGAAGGGCGCAAGCTCCATGCGCAGTGCATCGCTCATGGCATGTACAGCGGCTTTAGACGCGCAATAGGCGCCGGCAAAGGGTGTAACAAATACGCTCGAAATACTCCCAATATTGATCACAAGACCTTTGCTGGCCCGAAGCCGTGGAAAGAGTGCTTGGGTAAGCGCAACAAGCGAAAACACATTGGTGGCGAATTGCTTTTGCATGCCAGAAGCGCCTTCATCTAAGAGTGGGCCCATCGCACCGTAGCCTGCATTATTGATCAAGACGTTAACGGGCGCAGATTGAGCTTGCAGGGCGTTGGCAAGTGCTGCGATGTGCTCAGCGTTGTTCACATCCAGCTCAACGCCGACAAAGCCTTCAGCATTAAGCGCTGCCACATCGTGGCTTTTACGGGCGCAGGCCCACACGCTGTAACCGGCCTTTTGATAGCGTTTTGCAAGGGCGCGGCCGATACCGCTTGAGCAGCCTGTAATCACTGCAATAGGTTGGGACATGCAAGGCCTCTTGTTGTGCTAGTCAAATGCGCCCTGACGCTCGATTGCCATAAATTGCACGGTGCTGGCGCGATAACCCGAGCGCAGTGCGGGCAAGGCCAGGCAAAACGATACGTTAAGACCTGGTGCTAGGGCATGTTGTAATGGAACGTGATACTGAGCGTATCCGCTTTGCATCAGATTGGCGCTGACCGTAGGAGCAAAAGCGGTGACTTTAAAGCGCAGTGCTGTAAGTGAACGGTTGCTGGTATTGGTCAGTTGCAGGCGCAGTGACTCATTTAAAGGGCAGTGTGTTGGGTCGTAACTAAGGCTTATATCAAGTGCATCCAGACGCTTTTGTTCGCGGCTGTCGTGCCAAAGAACGCCTGTGATTAAAAGCCCAATGCTCATCATTGCCACCAGTAAAATCGGCAGCGCATGGCGCGGGTAGCGGATCAAGACAATGAGCCACGTGATAGCCAGCACAATGGCAAAGATCATAAAAAAGCCCCAACAATGGTTGAGGCTTTGATCCTACGCTAAGCGTGTTGCTTAGTCTTGTGGATGGTCGCGCAGAAATACCAAGCTATTTTCGCTCGATTGCTCTGGCACGAAGTAATAGCCTTCAAGGTTAAAATCTTTCAACGCCTCAGGGTTATCGATACGGTTTTGAATCACGTAGCGCGCCATCAGACCACGTGCTTTTTTGGCGTAAAAGCTGATGATTTTATAGTGGCCGTTCTTTTGGTCTTTGAACTGCACATCAATCACCCGTGCATTCAGCGCTTTTCGCTTAACAGCTGAGAAATATTCCGTTGAGGCAAGGTTTAAAAGCACATCATCGCCTTGCGCCTTCAAAGCCTCATTCAGCCATTGGCTAATACGCTCGCCCCAGAAGGCGTACAAATCCTTACCGCGAGGGTTTGAGAGTTTAGTCCCCATCTCAAGACGATAAGGCTGCATGAGGTCTAAAGGACGTAATAAGCCATATAAACCGGAAAGCATACGCAGATGCTCTTGGGCATAGGCAAAGTCGTCTTGGCTAAAAGTCTCGGCGGCAAGGCCTGTATACACATCGCCTTTAAACGCCAAAATAGCTTGCTTGGCGTTAGCAAAGCTAAATTCGGAGCTAAAACTTGCATAGCGAGCGGCGTTAAGCCCGGCCAGTTTGTCCGAGAGGCTCATCAGCTCTGAGATCTCTAACGGCGACAGCTCCCGTAGGCGCTCAATTAAAATCTCCGAGTGCTCAAGGTGCTGCGGCAGGGTATGGACGTCTGTAACCGCAGGGCTTTCGTAATCGAGGGTCTTGGCAGGCGATATCACCAGTAACATGGCACGCTCCTATAAGTGGCCTGCGATTTTAAGCGCAATGCACGGATGGCTCCAGCTATCAGGCCGATAAGGCAGTACAATGGCCCTATTACGCGGTTAGGGGAATGGCTATGGGGTTTACCCGAAGACAGGTGTTGCTAGGACTAACGGGCCTTGCTGTGGTGGGTGCTGCTACCAATGGCGCGCGGTACTGGTTGGGTAAAAGCTCAGAAAGTACTGTTGATTATGAGCTGATTGCGGCACCCATTGAGCTTGAGTTGATCGCTGGCACTAAAACGCCTGCTTGGGGCTACGGTGGACGTGCACCAGGGCTTGAGCTTCGGGCTAAGCAAGGGCAAACCTTACGGGTACGTTTTACCAATCACTTACCAGAACCTACCACCATTCATTGGCATGGCATTCGTCTGCCGTTAGAAATGGACGGTGTTCCGTACCTTTCCCAGCTTCCGGTATTGCCCGGCGAATCCTTTATCTATGAATTTAAACTGCCCGATGCCGGTAGTTTTTGGTATCACCCTCATACCGAAAGCGGTGTGCAGCTCGGTAAAGGCTTAGTGGGACCTTTAATTGTTGAAGAGAAAGAGCCTTCAGGTTTTGGCTTTGAACGTACCCTTTGTTTAAAAAGCTGGCACATCGACCCAACCGGCGCCTTCACCGACTTTAGCGTGCCGCGTGAAGCGGCGCGTGGTGGCACACCTGGTACCCTTTCAAGCATCAATGGTCAGCACAATCCAATGCTTGAGCTGCCGGCCGGGCAGGTGGTGCGTTTGCGGTTGATTAACGTCGACAATACGGTGACCTATCGACTGCAAATGCCAGACTGCGAGTCTTTCATTTATGCCCTTGATGCCAACCCGGTTGAACCGCGTCCGCTCGGGAAGGAGTATTGGCTAGGCCCTGGCATGCGTGTAGATTTGGCGGTCAAGGTCCCAGAGGAGGGCGCTGAGTGGCTGCTGCGTAACGGGCCGATGCGCTTGGCACGCTTTAAATCGGTTAAAGGTGCGACTGGGTTTGAAGCCTTCCCCAAAGCGCTGCCAGCGAACCCCATTGCAGAACCTGATCTTGATAAGGCTCAGAGTATTCGCTTTAACTTTGAGTGGTCAGGGGCTGTGTCTACCCAAACCAGTCATTTTTGGCAGATCAATGGTGTGGCGTGGGATATCAACGACAAAAGCTGCGTTGAAAGGCCCATTGCAACTTTGAAGCGTGGGCAAAGCTATATTTTTGAGCTGCGTAACCTCAGCCAATACCAGCACCCGATTCATTTGCACGGTATGAGCTTTAAGGTGCTGTCATCTGATCGAAAAAAAATCACGCCATGGTTCACGGATACCTATCTTTTGGGTAAAAACGAAACGGCCAAAGTTGCGCTGGTTGCGGATAACCCAGGGATTTGGATGTTCCATTGCCACGTGGTCGATCATATGGAAACCGGGCTTATGGCCGCGATTGAGGTGGTCTAGTGGTAAGGCTTCACATCGTTGATCGTAGTCAAGACGAACATTTTATGCAGGCGGCGCTTAAATTGGCTGAGCGCGGCGCAGTACTCGGTGAAGTGCCAGTGGGTGCGGTGGTGGTGGTTGATGGGCAAATTGTGGGTGAAGGTTTTAACTGCCCGATATTGTTTAAAGACCCCAGTGCTCACGCTGAAATGGTCGCCATTCGCCATGCGGCGCAGAATCTTGATAACTATCGTCTGCCGGGAGCAACGCTCTATGTGACACTTGAGCCTTGCAGTATGTGCGCAGGGCTTATTGTGCATTCGCGTATTGCGCGGATAGTGTTTGGCACGCATGAGCCTAAGGCGGGTGTGGTGGTAAGTCGTGGGCAGTTTTTTAACCAAGACTTTTTAAATCATCGTGTGATGGTTGAAGGTGGGGTGTTGGCTGAGCGTTGTAGCGAGGTATTAAGCAGTTTCTTTAAACAAAGACGCTTAAGCAAAAAACTTAAGGATTAGCGCTAATCGCTGGAGTATGCAGGCCTGCCTCATTAAGCGGCTCACCCTCAAGCTGTGGCTGGGTCACCCACGTAAGAATGTCGTAATAGCGGCGGATGTTCGCCACGTAATGTACGGGCTCGCCGCCCCTCGCATAGCCATATCGGGTTTTGCTGTACCACTGCTTCTGCGAGAGCCTTGGCAGCATTTGTTTTACATCCAACCATTTGTTGGGGTTTAAGCCTTCGGCTTGGGCCAGCTTACGCGCGTCTTCTAAATGCCCGCCTCCCACGTTATAGGCGGCCAGTGCAAACCAAGTGCGATCAGGCTCTTCAATGCTGTCGGGCAAACCTTTTAAAACGTGCGCAAGATATTTAGCCCCGCCTTGAATGCTCTGTTTAGGATCGACTCGGTTTTTAACACCCATTGCTGTTGCGGTGCGCTGAGTCAGCATCATTAGGCCGCGCACGCCTGTTTTAGATACCGCCGAAGGCTCCCAGTGGGATTCTTGATACCCCACTGCGGCCAGTAAACGCCAATCTAAATTGTATTCGCGCGCATATTGATGGAAGTAAGCTTCATAGCGAGGCAGGCGCTGCTGCAAGTGTTTGGCAAAGGTGTAAGCCCCCACATAACCCAAGACGTCGACATGCCCATAATAGCGTTCGGTTAGTTGCTCAATGGTGCCGTCCGCTTTGGCTTTGGCTAAAAAGCTGTTGATCTTAGCGAGCAGGCTTTCGTCTGTGCCTGCGGCCACCATCCAGCTCATGTTAACTTCATCGCCTAAATCAAACGCCACGCGGGCATTGGGGAAGTACACCTGATTCATCGCAAACTCGTTGGAGTTCACCAGCGTCAGGTCAATTTGCCCATCGTCCACCATGCGAATCAAGTCGACCACTTCGACCTCTTCAGATGCCTTAAAGGTTAAGGTGGGCAATTGAGCTTTTAGGTTTTCCAGCTGCTCTTGATGGGAGCTGCCTTTAAGCACCCAGATATCTTGACCGGGTAAGTCTTCGGCACGGCGCGGTCGGGTTTGGCTGTTGCGATATATGATTTGCGGGGTAACCGCTAGGTAAGGCTGTGAGAAAAGGGCCGCTTCAGTGCGACCTGGTGTCGCAACCAAGCCTGCAGCAGCCAGATGTGGCCCATTAGGCGTGTTGAGCTTGGTGAAGAGTTCCTCAACACTATCGGCTGTCTCGATTTTGAGCTTCACGCCTAGTTCATTGGCAAATTTCTCAACAAGCTCATATTCAAAACCGGTTGCCCCATTACGATCTTCAAAGTAAGTCGAGGGGCTGTTGCGGGTGATTACACGCAGCACGCCTTCCTTTTGTATACGCTCAAGCGTCGTCGGCTGTGGCTGTTCACAGGCAACGAGTAACAGAAGTAGGGCGGTGGCAATAAGGGCTGCGATACCGCGTAAAAGTAACCAAGATTGAGCGGGCATGTAAGCAGTATACGCAAAGCCGAACAACTGCCATATCACAGACATGCCAACTCGTCTGATAGTCGGAACGTACGCATCTACTTTGGCGGGTGAACCGCGCGCCGCTTTGCGCTAAAATGGTCCGTTCTTTAAGCACCCCCTTCTTCTGAGGCTGTCTCGACGATGTTGATCCTGCGCGGCGCACCCGCCCTTTCTGCCTTCCGCCACGGCAAACTGCTCAACCTTTTGAGCACTAAAGTGCCGTCTGTGACCGGGTTGTATGCTGAGTTCGCACACTTCGCCGAGGTCACTGCACCTCTTAGCGAAGCTGAGCAGAATGTGCTGGCGCGCCTGTTAAAGTACGGCCCAAGCGTGGCGGTACAAGAGCCTAAGGGCCGCCTGTTTTTAACCATTCCACGTTTTGGCACGATTTCACCTTGGTCAAGTAAGGCCACCGACATTGCCCATAACTGTGGCTTGGACAAAGTTGAGCGTCTTGAGCGCGGTATCGCTTATTACGTGCAAGGTGAACTTACCGAGGCAGAGGCGCAAGACGTCGCCAGTCTGTTGCATGACCGCATGACCCAAGCGGTATTAGCGAACCTTGAAGAAGCACAAGGTCTATTCAGCCAAGCTGAGCCTAAGCCTTTAAAGGCAGTAGACATCTTAGGCGGTGGCCGTAAAGCGCTTGAAGAGGCTAACGTCACGTTAGGCTTAGCACTGGCTGAAGACGAAATTGATTACTTGGTGAAGAACTTCACTGAGATGGGGCGTAACCCCCATGACGTTGAACTGATGATGTTTGCCCAAGCAAACTCCGAGCACTGCCGTCACAAAATCTTTAACGCAAGCTGGGATATCGACGGTGAAAGCCAAGAGAAATCCCTGTTTGGCATGATCAAAAACACCTATCAGATGCACAGCGAAGGCGTTCTGTCGGCTTACAAAGACAACGCGTCGGTGATTGAAGGCTTTACCGCAGGCCGTTTCTTCCCGAACGGTGAAACCCGCGAGTACGGCGCAAGTGTTGAGCCTGTGCATATTCTGATGAAGGTTGAAACGCATAACCACCCAACCGCGATTGCGCCCTTCCCAGGTGCAGCAACCGGTTCCGGTGGCGAAATTCGCGACGAAGGCGCAACCGGCCGTGGCGCCAAACCAAAGGCAGGTTTAACCGGCTTTACCGTATCGAACTTAAACATCCCAGGTTTTGAGCAGCCGTGGGAAGTGAACTACGGCAAGCCTGAGCGCATCGTAACTGCACTCGACATCATGATCGAAGGCCCATTGGGCGGTGCTGCGTTTAACAACGAGTTTGGTCGTCCAGCGCTTAACGGTTACTTCCGTACTTTCGAGCAAGCCGTACAAAGCCCGCGCGGTGAAGAAGTCCGTGGTTACCACAAGCCCATCATGCTGGCAGGTGGTTTAGGCAATATTCGTGCTGAACACGTGCAAAAAGGCGAGATCTCGGTAGGTGCCAAGCTTATCGTGCTGGGTGGCCCTGCGATGCTCATCGGCCTTGGTGGCGGTGCTGCGTCTTCAATGGCCACAGGCGCGAGTGCTGCGGATTTAGATTTTGCCTCCGTGCAACGCGAAAACCCAGAGATGGAGCGTCGTTGCCAAGAGGTGATCGACCGCTGCTGGCAGCTGGGCGCTGCCAACCCAATCAAATTCATCCATGACGTGGGTGCCGGTGGTATCTCTAACGCACTGCCTGAGCTGATTAATGACGGTGGCCGTGGTGGCCGTTTCGAACTGCGTAACGTGCCAAACGATGAGCCTGGCATGGCCCCATTGGAAATCTGGTGTAACGAGTCGCAAGAACGCTACGTATTAAGCGTGGACGCTGCAGATTTCGAGCGCTTTAAAGCCATCTGTGAACGTGAGCGCTGCCCGTTTGCGGTAGTGGGTGAAGCCACCGCTGAGCCTCATTTGACCGTAACCGACAGCCACTTTGGCAATAATCCTGTGGATATGCCTTTGGAAGTGCTGCTGGGTAAACCGCCACGTATGCACCGCTCAGCGACCCGTGAAGCGGAAATTGGCGATGACTTTGCGGCGGCAAGCGTTGAGCTGACAGAAGCGGTTAAGCGCGTTCTGAGCCATCCGGCCGTTGCCAGCAAGAGCTTTTTGATCACCATTGGTGACCGCTCGATCACAGGTTTAGTGAACCGTGACCAGTTCGTTGGCCCTTGGCAGGTGCCTGTTGCCGATTGCGCCGTCACTGCAACCAGCTTTGATGTGTACACCGGTGAAGCCATGGCCATGGGTGAGCGCACGCCGCTGGCTCTGTTGGATGCACCCGCATCGGGCCGTATGGCAGTGGGCGAGACCCTGACTAACTTGGCTTCAGCGCGCATTGGCAAAATCTCCGATGTGAAATTGTCTGCTAACTGGATGGCTGCTGCCGGTCACCCGGGTGAAGACGCGCGTCTGTATGACACTGTAAAAGCCGTTGGTATGGAGCTCTGCCCAGCGCTGGGTATCACCATTCCGGTTGGTAAAGACTCGATGTCGATGAAAACCCGCTGGCAGGAAGAGGGCGTTGAAAAGAGCGTTACTTCGCCGCTGTCGTTGGTGATCACAGGCTTTGCGCCGGTTCAGGACATTCGCAAAACCTTAACGCCTGAGCTGCGTATGGATAAAGGCGATACCGATTTAGTGCTGATCGACTTAGGTCGCGGCCAAAACCGTATCGGCGCCTCGATTCTGGCGCAAACCTTCAGCAAGATCGGTCAAGATGCACCGGATGTTGATAAAGCAGAAGATTTAAAAGCCTTCTTCGAAACCATCCAAGGTCTGAATCAAGACGGCTTACTGCTGGCTTACCACGACCGCTCTGACGGTGGCCTGTTCACAACCGTGACCGAAATGGCCTTTGCCGGTCATTGCGGCTTTGACTTAGAGCTTGGCCACTTAAGCCAAGACGTAAAAGCGGTGCTCTTTAACGAAGAGTTAGGCGCTGTTGTGCAGGTGCAAGCGGGTAAAGTTGAGCAAGTTATTGAGCGCTTTACCAAAGCAGGCCTTGCTGAGTGCGTAAGCGTTATCGGTAAGCCCCGTAACAATGCGCACGTCACTATCAGCGTTAATGGCCAAGAAATCTACCGCGCTGAGCGTTCCGATCTGCAACAGCTGTGGAGCGAGACCAGCTACCGTATCCAGCGTATGCGTGATAACGCCGAGTGCGCGGATCAAGAGTTTGCGGTGATTCGCGATGAGCAAAACCCAGGCTTGCATGCACAGCTGACTTTTGATGTGAACGACAACATCGCCGCGCCTTACATCAAAAAAGGCGTGCGTCCACGCATCGCGATCCTGCGCGAGCAGGGCGTTAACGGCCAGGTGGAAATGGCTGCTGCGTTTGATCGCGCAGGCTTCTCGGCGATCGACGTGCACATGAGCGATATCCTCGCCGGACGCGTGGATCTGGAAACCTTTAAAGGTCTCGTGGCCTGTGGCGGCTTCTCGTACGGTGACGTTTTGGGCGCCGGCGAAGGCTGGGCAAAATCCATTCTGTTTAACAGTCGCGCCCGTGAAGGCTTCCAAGCGTTCTTTGAGCGTGAAGACAGCTTTGCCTTAGGTATCTGTAACGGTTGCCAGATGATGAGCAACCTGCACGAGCTGATCCCTGGTACTGAAAACTGGCCGCACTTTGTGCGTAACCGCTCCGAGCAGTTTGAAGCGCGCGTTGCCATGGTGCAGGTACAAGAGTCGAACTCGATCTTCTTGGCCGGTATGGCAGGTTCTCGCATGCCAATCGCCATTGCTCACGGTGAAGGCCATGCCGAGTTTGCTAGCGTCGAATCTATGCTTGCTGCGGAGAAGGCCGGTAGCATCGCGCTGCGCTTTGTTGATAACTACGGTAAAGTTACCGAAACCTATCCAGCCAACCCGAACGGCTCGCCACGCGGTATTACGGGTCTTACCAGCAAAGACGGCCGCGTGACCATCATGATGCCGCACCCTGAGCGTGTGTTCCGTGCGGTACAAAACTCATGGCGTCCGGATGAGTGGCAAGAAGACGGCGCGTGGATGCGTATGTTCCGTAACGCCCGCGTGTGGGTCGACTAAGCTACACTGGGTAACACTCCAAACGGCAACCTTCGGGTTGCCGTTTTTTTAGGTCTCGTGTTTTAGGCGATTACGTGGTTGAGGTAGGTTATGTATAAGCTGTGTTTTTACGTTCCTGATACACACGTTGAAGCGGTTAAAAATGCCATTTTTGCAACCGGCGCCGGCAAAATCGGGGGCTATAGCCATTGTTCGTGGCAAGTGTTAGGTCAGGGGCAGTTCAAACCGCTTGAGGGCGCCAATCCGTTTTTAGGACGTGTGGGCGCCGTTGAAACGGTTGCTGAGTGGAAAGTTGAAATGGTTGTGGCTGATGAGTTTATTCACGCAGCTGTTGCAGCGCTTAAAGCGTCACATCCTTATGAGGTGCCAGCCTTTGATGTATGGCGACTGTCAGATATGCCTTTTTAGTCTATGAACCTAAAAACCTTAGTTTCGATAGAAGAGATTTCAGCTGGCGACTGGGATAGCTTGTTGCCGGATGCTCAGCCATTTATGCAGCACCGCTTTTTCTCATGTCTTGAGCGCAGTCAAAGCGTTGGGCAAAAGGTCGGCTGGCAAGTAGCCCATAAAACGCTGTGGGCTGAAGGTAAGTTAGTCGCGGCAATGCCTTGCTATCTTAAAAGCCATTCTTTGGGTGAATATGTATTTGATATGGCATGGGCAGATGCCTGTGTAAGAGCAGGTATAGGTTATTACCCAAAGCTTTTAGGTGCAGTGCCATTTTCGCCCATTCAAGGTGCCCGTTTGCTCGGAGATGCCTCGGGTTTAATAAGCTATTTGACTGAAGAGGCTAAAGCGGTAGGCCTTTCAGGTATTCATATTAATTTCACGGATAAAAAGGCGAATGCAACGCTTCAAGCGCACGAGGGGTGGTTGGAGCGCTTAGGTTGCCAGTTTCATTGGGTGAACAAAGGGTACCGAGACTTTCAGGACTTTTTAGAAACCTTTAATTCAAGAAAGCGTAAACAAGTACGTAAAGAGCGTGCCTCAGTGTTAGCGCAAGGCTTTGAGCTAAGGTGGCACAACGCTTGCGAGTTAACGGAAACTGACTGGGACTTTGTCTATGCCTGTTACGTTAATACCTACCACATTCGTGGTCGTAGCCCGTATTTGACGCGCTCTTTTTTTAGCCATCTTGCGCAAAGCATGCCTGAGCATGTTGAAGTATTGATGGTCGTTAAAGAAGGGAAACGCTGTGCTATGGCACTCAGTTTGGTTGCCGATGGCAGGCTCTATGGCCGCTATTGGGGGGCGCTGATTGATGCGCCTAACCTGCATTTTGAGGCGTGCTTTTATCAAGGAATTGAGCGGGCCATTGACGAGGGGTGGCAGTATTTTGATGCCGGTGCTCAAGGCGAGCATAAGCTTATACGAGGCTTTGAGCCGGTGATTACCCATTCATGGCATTGGCTGGCGCATGCAGGTTTGCGCCGGGCTGTAGAAACCTTCTTAAGCGAAGAACGGGTAGCGGTACAGCAATACGCCCATGATGCGCGTGAGTTTTTGCCGTACCGCGTAGCGCTTACAGACGCTTAGCTGAAATCAGCTCGACGTTTTCTTGCGGCACATTTTGATGTGGGCCGCGGTTGCCTGTAGGTACGGCGGCGATCTTATCAACCACTTCCATGCCATTCACCACTTTGCCGAACACCGCATAGCCCATGTCACGTGCGCCATAGTTTAAGAAGGCATTGTCAGCATGGTTAATAAAGAACTGGCTGGTGGCTGAATGTGGATTGGCTGTGCGCGCCATGGCGATGGTGCCGCGGGTGTTGAAAAGGCCGTTGTTTGCCTCGTTTTGAATCGGTTTATCGGTTGGCTTTTGGGTAAAGTTGGCGTCAAAGCCGCCACCTTGAACCATAAAGCCTGGGATAACACGGTGGAAGATTGTGCCGTTGTAATGGCCTTTATCCACGTAATTTAAGAAGTTTTTTACGCTGATGGGTGCTTTTTGCTCATTAAGCTCAATTTCTATCTCGCCGTGGCTTGTGGTCAAAAGCACACGAGGGTTATCGGCGGCCAGAAGTGATGCGCTAAACAAGGCTGAACAGGCCAATAAAGCTGCTTTTTTTAGCATAAAGACATCCTCATAAAAGTTAGCTTAAGGTAACGGGGATTTGTTTTTTAGGCTATGCGTGATCGTGACTGGCTTTAAATAAGTCCACTAAAATTTGTGTTGCAGGCCCAAGGACTTTTTCTTTATTGGTATAGAGGTAAAACAAAGGCTCGCGTCGGCAGCCTTGTTCAAGCGGTAACACAGCCAATTGTCCCTGCTTAAGTTCTTGGCTGATGAGATGTGAGGGGAGCCACGCAAAGCCTAAACCGCTTTTCACAAACTGAGCGGAGGTGGCAAGACTGCCTACGGTCCAGCGCTGCTCAGCACCCAGCCAACCCGAATCAATGGGTTTTTTAGCGCCAGAATCTCTTACCACAACCTGCATATGGCTCTCCAAATCTTGTGAAGACAGGGTGCGATTCAGTTTGAACAGAGCATGCTCAGGATGTGCGACCGCCACAAACTCAATCACACCTAGCGTGCGCCCAAGATAGCCGGGAAACTCTAACGCACTGATTGCAATATCAGCTGAGCCATCTCGCAAAATGTCTTCAACACCAGACAACACTTCCTCGCGTAGCTTCACGCGGCAGCCACGGCTTTGCGGCATAAACGCGCTTAAGACTTTGACCAGCTGCTCAGTGGGGTAGGCGTTATCAACCACTAAGCGCACTTCGGCTTCCCAGCCTTGTTCGAGCTGATGGGCTAAGTCTTCTAAAAGCCCTGCTTGCTTAAGTAAATTGCGCGAGCGCCGCACCAGCACTTCGCCGGCTTCGGTGAGCACGGCTCTTCGTCCATCGAGGCGTAAAATGGGTACACCTAATTGTTCTTGTAAGCGTGCAATGGTGTAGCTGATAGATGATTGTGAGCGGTGTAAAACATCGGCAGCTTGGGCAAAGCTTCCACAGTCGACAACTGCTTGCAAAGTGCGCCATTGCTCTAATGTCACACGGGGTGCTTTCATCTCAAGCTCCTATTGCCTAATCTGGCGGCCTTGATCGGAGAATAATTATGAAAAAACTGATTGCGTGTTGTTTTGCCATGCTGCCCTTGGCGGCTATGGCCTACCCGATTGATGTCACAGATGACGTGGCAGGTACGGATGTCACCTTTGATGTACAAGAAATCAATTTCAACATGAGCGGCGTTTTAGTACGCAATCATGGCAATGTGCCTGTGCGTTGTCAGGCCACTTTTCGTAATGGCCCTGAAGCCCCTCGTACCCGTAAAGTCCTTATTAAGCCTCACAGTGAAAGCCACCTTACGGCGAAGTTTACCCGAGAGATTATGCGCCTAAGGGTCGATCTTAAATGCACTAATGACGCTTAATTGATCCATAAAGTCGATCATTAAGAGCAAGAATTTGTGTTTTTATATCAATTATTCTGACTATATCATGGCGCCATTCAGAACAGGATGGAGCAGGTTTCATGTCAAAGCTTTTAGTGATCGATAGCAGTGCCCGTGTAGAAGGTTCAGTATCTCGTCAGTTATCGCAGGCGTTTATCAAACACTACCAAATGCTGCATCCAAACACCGAACTGACTGTTCGTGATGTGGGGGTCAATCCTGTTCCCCATTTAGATGGTGATTTGTTAGCAGGTTGGATGCTGCCGGCTGAGCAGCAAAATGACGTGCAAAAGGCAGCGCTTGCACGCTCCAATGCGCTAACAGAAGAGCTACAGGCAGCCGATACGCTGGTACTGGCTCTGCCGATGTATAACTTTGGTATTCCAAGCACACTCAAAGCATGGCTTGATCATGTGCTGCGTGCGGGTGTGACCTTTAAATACACGGATAAAGGCCCTGTAGGTCTGTTGGAAGGTAAGCGTGCTGTGGTTTTGACTGCGCGCGGTGGGGTTTACGCCGGTACTGCGCTTGATCAGCAAGTCCCTTATTTGCGTCAGGCGCTTGCCTTCATCGGGATTACCGATGTCACCTTTATCCATGCTGAAGGCCTGAACATGGGCGGTGATGCCTCCGCTAAGGGCACAGCAGAGGCTTTAGCTGCCATTGCAAACTACCGTTAAAGGTCAGTACTGGTCTGCACAGGCGGGCCTTTGGTAGATAAAAAGCGGAAAACTCGGGCGAATTTAGGGCGTAACAGGTAATCTATAGCGCTTTAGAGTTTGCCCGAGGTCAGTCTGTGTTTTCCGAATTTGCTCTGCACGAACGTCTGCTTAAAGCCGTAGCCGAACTTAACTTTGTCGAGCCTACACCAGTGCAAGCGGCGGCGATTCCTGCAGCGCTTGAAGGGCGCGACTTACGAGTGATCGCTCAGACCGGTAGCGGCAAAACGGCCGCCTTTGTGCTGCCGTTGCTGAACCGATTAATTGGCCCGGCGCAACCGCGTGTTGAAATCCGTGCGCTGATTTTGCTGCCAACTCGCGAGCTTGCGCAGCAGACCTTAAAAGAGGTTGAACGTTTTTCGCAGTTCACCTTTATCAAATCCGGCCTAATCACCGGAGGTGAGGACTTTAAAGTCCAAGCGGCAATGCTGCGTAAAGTTCCCGATATTTTGATTGGTACACCTGGGCGTTTAATCGAGCATTTAAATGCGGGTAACTTAGACCTGAAAAAGGTTGAAGTGCTGGTGCTTGACGAAGCGGACCGTATGTTAGATATGGGCTTTGCCGAGGACGTCGAGCGTTTAACCAACGAATGCCAAGGCCCGCATCAAACCATGTTGTTCTCTGCCACTTCAGGGGGCAATGCCCTGCGCGCGATGGTGACTAAAGTCTTAAAAGACCCAATGCATCTTCGTTTAAATGCGGTGAGCGAGTTAAGCGAAAAGATTCGTCAGCAAATCATTACGGCTGATCATGACGGCCATAAAGAAGAGTTGGTCAACTGGCTCTTGGCTAACGAGACCTATCAAAAGGCAATTATCTTCACCAATACACGTGCCCAAGCTGACCGCCTGTATGGCCGTTTGGTTGCTCGTGATGTGAAGGTCTTTATTCTGCATGGCGATAAAGATCAGAAAGATCGCAAAATGGCGATCGAGCGTTTTAAACAAGGCGGAACTAAAGTCTTGGTGGCAACAGATGTTGCGGCGCGCGGCCTCGACGTTGAAGGCATGGACTTGGTGATCAACTTCGATATGCCAAGAAGCGGCGATGAGTACGTGCACCGTATCGGCCGCACGGGGCGTGCGGGCAATGAGGGCATGGCGATTTCTTTAATCAGTCATAATGACTGGAATTTAATGTCCAGCATTGAGCGCTATTTAAAACAGACCTTTGAGCGCCGCAATATCAAAGAGTTAAAAGCGGTTTACCAAGGCCCGAAAAAGGTTAAAGCCAGCGGAAAAGCGGCCAGCAGCAAAAAGAAAAAGTCAGGCGATAAAAAAGCCGGTGCTAAAAAGTCTTCGGTGAAACGCCCGCTAGCCAAACGCAACATGCCATCGAAAGTTGTGAGCAGTGACGGTATGGCGCCTTTAAAGCGCAAAACACCAGCGTCGGAATAACTTCTTGTTGAATAAGCGCTCTTAGCGGGCGCTTTGTGGTGAGTTAGAAAAATGGATGATAAAAGTCCTCTTTACCTAAACCTTTTAGGTGAAACGGCCAAAATTGGTTGGGTAGAGCTTGAACGTTATTTTGCTAGCGGCTCTTTGTTATATGTTGCAGGGACAGAGGACCTAGTGGCGATTGCGGAAGCAATCGCGCAAAACCGTTCGGATGATGTTGCTAACTGGCTTAATGCAGGCACCTTGCACAAAGTCACTGAGGCACAAGCGCAGGATTTCGTCAGCCGCGATCCTGATCTTTGGGCAGTGGTAGTGGCGCCGTGGATTTTGGTACAAGAGCGTGCGGCTTGATGAAGCCTCAAGATCTTGTCCGCTTGGTGACGGTCACCATGCCCTATGGTAAATACAAAGGTCGTTTGTTAGCTGATTTACCCGGGCATTACCTGAATTGGTTTGCCCGAGTCGGTTTTCCTAAAGGGGAAATTGGCGAGCTCTTAGAGCTGATGCACGAGGTCGATCACAACGGTTTAAATGATCTGCTCGAGCCGTTACGGTCAACTAAAGGCCCCACTCGTTAAGGAGTGCCAGCGCTTCTTTGGCGTGAGTGAGATTGGCCGCGTCTCTAAGTCCTGCACCTTGTTGATCTTGATGATGAACATTGGCGCCAGCCTCTTTTAAAAGCTGCATGATACTTGGATGGTTAAACATCGTAGCCATCATCAAAGCAGTCTTACCATCGGCACATAACCCTTCAACATCGGCACCTGCGGCTAACAAAAGCTTAACCATCTCGATATCGCCCTTAAATGCCGCGCCTGCAAGCGGTGTGTGTCCACGGAAATTGACCAAAGCAGGGTCGGCACCTTTTTCTAGAAGAAGTTTCGTGGCCTCTAGATGGCCATGGTAGCTGGCCAACATCAGCAAGCTATCACCCTTTGCATTACGCAGGTTTGCCACCAAACCTTGCTCAAACCAGTTGTTTAGCTGCTGGGTATTGCCCGTGCGTGCAGCGTTGAAAACCTGCTCGGCAAACTCCAATGTCGCGGCGTCAAGTTCTTGAGTGGTCATGCTTTGATCCATGTAAGTGCGTGACTTATAAGTCTATTTAAAGGCACAAACCTGCCACTTAGAACCCAAGCGGGCGAGGCGCGCATGGCTGTGGCAAACTTGAGTAATTGCACGGTTGAGCCATGCTTTAGTAAACGTACCCTGTTGTATGTAGCGCATCCGCCAGAATTTACAAGGCAACACTTGCCTCTGATTAAGGCTGACGTCGATCAGCTGTGACTTAAGGAGTCCCCATGCACAATGTTGTGATTAGCGGCACCGGGCTTTACACCCCGCCTTACAGCATTACCAACGATGAACTGGTCGAATCGTACAATGCGTACGTACGCCACTTTAATGCTGAAAATGCTGAGGCGATTGAGGCAGGTGAAGTCACAGCGATGAGCGAATCAAGCTCGGCCTTCATCGAAAAAGCCAGTGGCATCAAAAGCCGTTATGTTACCGATAAAGAAGGCATTTTAGACACCCACCGGATGGTGCCACGGATTCCAGAGCGCAGTAATGAAGAGTGGTCCATTCTGTGTGAAATGTCGGTAAAAGCCGCACAAGAGGCGTTAGCTCGTGCAGGCAAAACGGCTGCTGACATCGATGGCGTTATTGTGGCGTGCTCTAACTTACAACGTGCCTATCCCGCCGTTGCCATTGAGGTACAAGCTGCCCTAGGTATCAATGGGTTTGGTTTTGATATGAATGTTGCCTGTTCATCAGCAACCTTCGGTATCCAAAATGCCTATAACAGCGTTGCGTTAGGTCAAGCGCGTGCAGTGCTTATGGTTAACCCTGAAATCTGCACTGGACATATGAATTTCCGTGACCGTGACAGCCACTTTATTTTTGGCGATGCGTGCACTGCAGTCATTATCGAACGTGCAGACTTAGCGACCTCTAAGCATCAATGGGACATTGTCAGCACCAAACTTGTGACACAGTTTTCCAATGCCATTCGCAACAACTTTGGTTTCTTAAATCGCTGTGATGAATCGGGTGTAGGCGCGCGCGATAAATTATTTGTGCAAGAAGGCCGTAAGGTATTTAAAGAAGTGTGCCCGATGGTGGCTGAGCTGATTGCTACACATTTGGCTGAAAACAATATTCCGGTCACTGACGTGAAGCGATTCTGGTTGCATCAAGCAAACCTTAATATGAACTTACTCATTACCCGCAGACTGCTTGGGCGCGATGCAGAACCGCATGAGGCACCGGTGATTTTAGACACCTATGCCAATACCAGCTCTGCAGGGTCTGTGATTGCGTTACACCTTAATCAAGACGATTTAGCCCAAGGCTCGGTCGGCGTTTTAAGCTCTTTTGGTGCTGGCTATTCCATTGGCAGTGTTGTGCTGCGTAAGCGCTAATCGGTTTAACCCCAGCCTTCAAGGCTGGGGTTTTTAAAGTTCCACTGTCTTTAAACTTTAATTTTTCAGCAACTTCCCCGTCATATTCGCTTTCCATAATCGCCCCATCGAAACCTTAGCGTCAGTCAATACCGGACGACGTTCTCTTAGCGATGGAGCTATTGCGATGAAAAAGAAGTTGCTTGCAATTGTTATTGGAGCTGCGGCGGTACTGCCTACTGCGGTAATGGCTGATGTCAGCTTTTACGGTCGTGCTGATGTATCGGTCGACTTCTTGGATGATGGTGCCAAGTATTCCGAAACGAACCTGTCTAGCAACTCTTCACGTATCGGCTTTAAGGGGGATCACGAGATCAACCCTGGCCTCAAAGCCTTCTTCCAAGTTGAACAAGAAATTTTGTTTGGCTCAGACTCTGGTAGCACGTTCAATACCAACGACACCTTTGTGGGTTTAAGCGGCAACTTTGGTGCGGTACAGGCCGGTCGTTTTGATAGCCCATTTAAAGTGGCTCGTGGACCTGCCAACCTCTTTGGTAGCCGTTTAGGCGACATGCGCAACTTAACGCGTGTAGGCGATGGCCGTTACGATGAGCGTTATGACAACACTCTGCAATACACAACACCCAACATGAATGGTTTCGTCGGTAAGCTCGCTTACTCGTTACACAAGGGTGAAAGTGCTAAAGAGGGTCATGAAAGTAACTCTGTAAGTGCTGCGCTGCACTACACCAAAGGTGCGCTTGATGCAGCCATTGCTTATGAAAAAGCAGAAGAAGATACCCGTACCGATGGTGCTTTAAGCATTGGCGCACGTGAAGGTCTACGTTTGGCTGCAGCCTATAAGCTGACTGATAACTTTAAAATGGTTGGTTTCTACCAAACCGTTGAACATGACAGCGACAATTTAAGCAAATTTGAAAACGACGCGCTAACCAGCGATACCTATGGTCTGGGTGGTGAATATGCAATCGCTAAAAACACCACGTTAAAAGCCATGTGGATGACCCGCGACGCTGATGTTGATAACGCGAACTCCGACATGATGGTCGTGGGCGTTGAACATAAGCTCGATAAAGCAGTACGTGTATACGCTAACTATGCAGTGGTTGATAACGATGACAACATGGATCTGACCCCATGGGGTCAAGGTCGCTCAGCTACCCCCGATGGCGCTATGGGTGAAAAGGCCTCAGGCTTTAGCGTAGGTCTGCGTTACGATTTCTAAGTCACATTCAAAAAACGGGTGCAGTCTTCAGGCTGCATCCGTTTTGTCATTTTTACGACATAAATAATTCATATCTTAAGCGCTGGTTAGTGGCTCGCATGGGGTGAGTCACTAAAAGGAGTGTTTATGCGCATCGTATGTACGTTAGCAATGGTAGGTCTGTTAAGTGCTTGTGCCCAACCGGGCCCTGTGCAGCTGTATGCAGGTCATGCACAATCGGTTAGCCAAGAAGTTTCGCTGCATGTGCCAGTTGAGTTGGAAATTCGCAGTATCAATGGTCAGCCTTACACGGGCGCGAACTTACTGTTTGGCGCTAATGACAAAACTTTAAAGCTCAAACCTGGCGCATATCAGGTCAATGCGTACTATAAAAACGGTTTTGATGTAGACGGTGGCATTAGCCATGAAATCGTCCGTGGGCGCACTGCGATCTTCACATTTGAAGCAAAAGCAGGGGAAACCTGGGCGTTAGATTTCGATCGTCCTGAACATCTGGCAGAAGCCAAAACCTTTACCAAACAATTTGATGCCTGGGCCCACAACATAACTACTGATGTGAAAATTAAAGCAGAGCAGGGCGGCTATAACGCTTCTTTATTAGGCGGTATGGGCGCTGGCGAACGTCCTGCAGAGGCTGCGAGCATTGAGCCGTTAGCTCAGCCTTTGACCCTTAATCAGGCGCCTGTCGCAACCCTTCCGCACGATGAAGCCACTCTTAGCACGCTTAAGCAGTTGTGGAATCTATCTAGCCCTGAAAGCCGAGCGGCATTTTTACAATGGGCTCAGCCTTAACGGGGATAAAGCGGCGGTAGTGTGGAGGGATCTTGATGCTCGCCGTCTTGTGGTGGCAGTGGTGGTAGGCTGCGCACCGCTTCCCACAAAACCTGCCCATCCCACAGCTGCGCGGTTTTGGCATACAGAGCGCCATTAAGCTCGTCGAGCGCATCACTTAAGGGCGCAAAGCGTGCCGCCATTTGTGCCAACGTTTCAGGGTACTGACGTGCCCATGCATCTAGCGCTTGCCGCGCGAGCGCTGGGTCCTGTTGTTGGCAGGCTTTGCGTACATCATCAAGTAAGGTGCGAGGGCTTGGTCCGGCTTGCGCAGCATTTCGGGCGATTGCTGGCTGTTTTCGAGCAAACCACCAAAGCCCAAGACTCAGCATATTGGTTATAAAAAGTGCCACCGTTGCCAATTGCCATGGCCAGAGTTTTGTTGGGTGAACTATGGCAGGTGCTTCTATAGGCGTCGGCTCAGGTGCACTGAGTGCCTCATCTTGAATGCTTAGCGTCCGTCCTGACAGCTTCAGTTCTTGGAGTTGATCGGTTTGGGTGTTCCACCAATAAAGTACTGTTGGCGGGAGTTCAATATCACCGCTACGGGTTGCAACCCACACCTCGCTTTCACTGCGCTGTCCACGTAAACCTGCATTGTGAGCGGTATCGGTCAGTTGTGCTTGGTCAGGGTAGTGCTTTAATTGGCTGGGCAGCGACAGGCTTAAGTTGGGTAAGGCAGAAGAAGGAAGTCCTTCGGCCTGAAGAATAATCTCTCGTGTTAAAGAGTCGCCTACGGTGATTTCGTTGAGCTCTGGCGTAAAACGCTCAGTTAGGCTGATAGATTTTGCCGGAAGCCATGGCTGATCAGTGGGAAAGGTGTCCGGCTTAGGCAGTATTTCAAGGGCCAGTGGATCTGCGCTGACAGTTACAGGTTTTCCGGGGCGGTTGATACCTTGGCTACGGTCAACAGGCGTTGCAGTAAAGCTGGGTGCAGGAATAGAAAAACGGCCACTTTTTTGGGCAAATAATGCGTAGCGAACTTCAATCACACCGTGTAGCACATCATTAAGTGTCTGCTCGTAGGTGCGTGGTTCACCTAAGCGTTCAATCCGAAAATCTTCAAGCTCAAGTGGGCTTAATTGACTGTCGTCATACAACGAAACCGAGTGATAAATGCGTACCGTTAAAAGCGTTTGCGCCTGTACGTAGGCACTTGTGTGCTCAAGACTGACTTCAAGGTAAATGGGTTCTGTGACAGGAGCTGCGATAGATTCATACACCGTAATTTCGATCGGGCGTGAAGCAAGCTCGCCGAGGCGTACAGGTGGCAGCTCTAGTACGCCAACGCGTTTGGGCTTAAGAGTGATCAACCACTGTGAATGGGTGGTTGCTGATCCTGACATGTTATTGAGCTGGTTGACTTGTCGGGTGCTTAGAATCTCAAAATCTTGCTCCAAAGCATGCAAGTCAGGCTTACCAAACTGCGTGCTCCCAGCGCTTTCAAGCGTCAGTTCAAATGTGTCATTGAGGCTTATTTCATGACGATCAGCGCGTGCAGAAAGCGCTTCAGCAAAGGCAGACGAACAAAACAACGTCATTAAAAAAATACACAGGCGCATCATTGTGATTCACCTTGGCGCTGCTGTAGCTCCAGTAAAAATTTACGTTTTAGCAACTCGCCGGGGTTATCGGGTACTTGGCGTAGCCACTGTTCAAGTGATTGCTCACTTTCTGTCATGCGATGTGTGCTCTGGGATTGAGTCGATTCAGCTGCAGCGTTTGGGGGGGCATCTGCTGGGGCATCTGAGCGCTCTTGGGTGCTGGTGTTGGCGCTGGAGTCAGGAGCTGTGCCGGTGGCAGGGCTTAGATCGTTTGGCAGAGTGGCCTGATCATTTTGCTTGCGCTCTTCAAGCAAGCGTTGCACCAGTAATAGGTTTTCTTGCGCATCTAAAAAATCAGGTACTTGGTTGAGTGCTTCCGTAAGCGCTAGAACCGCTTCTTCTAAGTTGCCAGCCGCTGCTAAGGCTGTACCCCGGTTATAGTGGGCGTTAGCGTCATCATACTCGGCAAATATGTCAGCGGCGTGCTGATAAAGGCCTGCTTGATAAAGTGCATAGCCTTGCCAGCGACGATCATGGAAAAGGTTGGCAGCTTCATGTGGACGCTGTGCTTGCAGTGCACGCATGCCTTGCTGATCGGCACGCAGCCACAAATCGGTGAAGCTCATAGACCACGCGTTTGGAGGAAGGCAAACACAAAAGGCCACGCTAAGTAATAAGCCCCTTCTGCCTGCTAAGGAGGCCATGGCAACCAGTACTAGTACCAACCAATAGCCCTGATCGAGCTGAATGTTTAGGCTTAAAGTCGAGTCGCTACGCGCTGCAACAGTGGGAGTCAAAAGCTGAAGGCGTGTGAGGTCACTGTCGTCCAGACGAATACGTTGGTAAAGAAAGCCGTTATCCGCTGCAAATTTGCGTAAGGCTTGCTGCTCAAGTTTGGCAACACGTATAGCGCCTGATTCGTCTCGAATAAAACCGCCGTCTTCGTTCGTAATCGGTGCACCTTCAAGACTACCGATGCCTAAAATTTTCAAAGGGCGGGTCAGGTGAGCGGTTTGTTTGGCAAGAATTTTTTGCGACGCGTCGCTTAGTTCACTGGTTATCAGCAGTAAATCTCCGCGTCCTTGTGCACCTTGTTTGAGTAAGGCTAAGGCTTGGCTTAGAGCGTACTCTGGGCGATGCCCATTAACAGGCATAATGCTCGGGCTAAGTGCGTCTAAAAGGTTAGTAATGGTGGCTTGATCTTCGGTTAATGGCACAAGCGTATGAGCGCTGCCTGAGAACACCACAACCGCCGTTTGACCGTCTGGGCGGCTGGCTAATAAGTCTAAAATTTTATATTTAGCTTGCTGCAAACGAGTGGGTTGGCCATCTTGGGCCAGCATTTGTGGCGTGAGCTCAAGCATGATGACTAAAGGCGCATAAGGCTTGCGCATGGGCTGCTCGTAATGCACCCAGCTGGGGCCAGCTAGGGCTAATACCGCAATGAGCCAAGCCAAGGCTAGCCATAACCAGCGCTTTTTGCCCGCATGGTTTTTTGATTCGGTTAAAAGGGTCTTATGTAGCGCTGGGGGTAAGATATGTTCCCACTGGCCAGGGCGGTGATGCCGCTGGTATTGTCGCCAGGTAAACCACAGTAAAAGCGGCAGTGCCAACAACCAATAGCTACGGAGCCATGTTGGCAGCCACTCAATCATGACGGCCTCGACGTTGCCAGAATTTTTGGGAAAGGTTTCCGATAGTGCCTTGTGCCATTAAGCCAAACGCAACCAACATCGCAGCTGCCAAAGGCCACATATACAATGCTTGTTGCGTGCGGGTTAGGGCAGCTTGATAACTCACAGGTTCTAGGTCATCGAGTGTTTTTTGGATGCGCTTAAGTTCGCGCGTATCGTGAGCACGAAAGTACTGCCCTTGTGTTTTATCAGCGATCATCTTAAGGGTCGGTTCATCCAAATCTTGCGCCGCTTGTAGACCTAACATGTTTGAAAAACCACCGCTTGCTGATGCGCCAATTCCGATGGTGTAAATCTTAACCTGCTGCTGGGCTGCTAACGATGCGGCAAGTGTTGGGCTTAGCACCCCTCCATTATTGGCCCCATCAGTGATAAGAATGAGCACACGACTTTCAGCCGGTCGTAATAACAGCTGTTTAATGCCAAGCCCTATCGCGTCACCTAAAGCCGTTTGGGTGCCAGCGATTCCAACTTGTGCCTCATTAAGCCAAGTTTTAACAGTACGCCGGTCAAAAGTTAGGGGCGATTGTAAGTAGGGTTGAGTGCCAAACAAGATAAGCCCCACACGGTCACCTTGGCGTGCCTCTAAAAAAGGTCCCATAAAATGTTGCACGGCCTCAAGGCGTGACACGGCTTGCCCATTAAGTTGCATATCGCTAAAGCTCATTGAGCCCGATACATCCACCGCTAAAAGTAGATCGCGGCCGTTACTGGACACAGGTAAGGGCTCGCCCAGCCATTGTGGTCTTGCCGCAGACAACAAAAGCAAAATCCAAATGATGGCAAAAGGAAGCTGTCGTTTCCACGATGGGAACACATGCCGAGCTTTTGTACCTGCAAGAGACTCAAGCTCATGTAGAAAACTAATTTTGAGGGCTGATTCGGCCTGCGGTACCGGCGGCAATACGCGGCGAAATAGCCACGGTAGGGGGGCTAATGCCAATATCCAAGGCCACGCAAACTCAAACATGTTTACGAATCCATACTTCGATGGCTTGCTCAAGCTCATCAATGGCTTTATCAGTCATTTGGCAATGCCCTTTATAAGCACCCTCGACCAAGATCATCCAACGCGTCAGTCCTGCGGCTGGGCAGCGATTATCTAAAAAGGCCAACCACGCTCTACCGGTTAAGGTATGGCTTGACGCTTCTGGATAAGACAATCGACACAGCCGTTTTAGCAGGCTGTTGAGCTGTTGTAACCACGGTGCTGCTGGAGCACCAAAGTAGGGTTTGATCAGACTGTTAAGCTCATTTAATGCTTCAGCGCGTATAGGATCTAGCGGGTTAACGAGCGTTTGCGGTTTTTGATGGCGACGCCGATACCAGAAAAAGCAAACGCTTATGCTTAATACCAACAGTAATGCCAAGAGCCACCAACCCGGCGCAGGCGGCCACAGGCTTACCGGGTTAGGCGCAACCAGCGGTTTTAAATGTTCAATGCTCATGAGGGATTACCGGAGCAGGTGCATCAAGTAAAGCCTTAAACTGTTCAACCACATCCGCTGATGTTGACAAGGGTAGCAACGGAATACGTAGCCTTTTCGCAAAGCGCTGCCAGTTGAGTTGTCTATTGTTAGCCAGCTCCGCATACGCCTCACCCAGCGTATTGTGCTCTGAATCGACCGTGAGCTCAGAGTTACCTTGAGTAAAACGTAACAGGCCGGCTTTAGGTAAATGGTGATCTAAAGGGTCGCTTAAAGGCAGTAACACAACATCTGTATGGCGACTTAGAAATTCCAGTTGCTGCTCTACCTGTTGCGTTAACGAACGCTCATCACAGATCATTAATACTAAGCTGCCAGGTCGCAGTACCTCGCGCGTACGGCGTAAGGCCGGTGCTAGGGCATCGGTAACAGGCTCGGTTGCAGCTTCTAAACATTGGTTAGCGTTAGCAAGGCGATTTAGAAGCTGTAGCAGTGCCTGTTTATGTCGGCGTGGTCTGATTTCAAACTGCTGCGTCTGGGTGAATACAAGCCCGCCTACACGGTCATTGTGCGTTAAGGCTGACCACCCCAATAGGGCAGCTGCTTGCGCCGCCAAAACAGACTTAAAACACAGACTACTGCCAAAATATAAACGCGGCGTTTGTTCGATAAGAAGAAAAATCGGCCGTTCACGCTCTTCATGGAAAAGCTTTGTGTGAGGTTCTTGAGTGCGCGCGGTCACACGCCAATCGATGGTGCGTACATCATCGCCAGCTTGATAAATACGGACCTGATCGAAATCGACCCCCCGCCCGCGCAGCTTTGAACGGTGCAGGCCAATTAAAGGACTGCGCTTATTAGGGCTTGAGAAAATTTGCACTTCTCGAACCCTGTGACGCATTTGAATCAGCTCATTTAAGCTGATGTGCATGGGGCTTAGTGCATTCAAGCGACAGCTACCGCATCGAGAATATGTTGCAGCACACGATCCTGATCAATACCGGCAGCTTCGGCTTCGAAGGTCAAAATAATGCGGTGGCGTAGCACGTCAAAAAATACTGCTTGAATGTCTTCAGGGCTTACAAACTCGCGGCCGGCAAGCCATGCGTGGGCACGGGCGCAGCGATCAAGCGCAATAGACCCACGTGGGCTTGAGCCATAAGCAATCCAAGACGCTAACTCTGCGTCATATTTGGCAGGCGTACGGGTCGCGATGACCAATTGCACTAAATACTCTTCCACCGCATCGGCCATGTACAGATTCAAGATTTCACGGCGCGCTGCAAAAATCGCTGACTGGCTGATTTTGTGTTCAGGTTGCGTTTCGCCATTTAGCGCTTCACCACGCGCCTGAGCCAGAATCTTGCGCTCAACCGATGCCTCTGGAAAACCTATTTTGACATGCATCAAAAAGCGATCGAGTTGCGCTTCGGGCAGAGGATAGGTGCCTTCTTGCTCAATCGGGTTTTGGGTGGCCATGACCAAAAAAAGCGGTGACAACTGATAGGTACTGCGGCCGATGCTCACTTGACGTTCAGCCATAGCTTCTAAAAGTGCCGACTGAACTTTAGCAGGAGCCCGGTTGATTTCATCGGCCAACACTAGGTTGTGAAAGATGGGCCCTTGTTGAAATACAAAGCTTCCCGTTTCGGGTCGATAGATCTCAGTACCTGTAATGTCGGCCGGCAGTAAGTCTGGGGTGAATTGAATACGATGAAATTCAGCTTCTAAGCCTTCGGCTAAATCTTTGATGGCTTTGGTTTTAGCCAGCCCCGGAGCACCTTCTACCAGAAGATGACCATCAGCTAAGAGGCTGATAAGTAACCGATCCACCAGTTTTTCTTGGCCTAAAATTTGACTGGCAAGGTATTGGCGTAGGGCAAGCAGGGCTTCTCGGTGTTCCATAAAAACGTCCGGTAAAGTGCAAACACTTAAGAGTTTGCACTTTAATCTATCCGTCAGCCAATGCTCTAATGCACACGGCCTTTATTTGCGACCGCCTAGCTGTCCCAGCCTCTTTTTAACAGCACTTGGTCGAGTTTGCGGCTGATGGCTGTGCAGTTACGTACCATCTCAATACGTCGCCATGTGGCCAGTTCGCCCTCACGAATAAGGCGAACCATTGCTTCACGCGAAGGTTGAGCCAAAAGACGCAAGGGGTGATTCCAGCGGTTGGTTAGAAAAATGTTGATGTCGGCAGTGTAGTCCTGCGCTAAGACACCATAGGTGAGGTGCTGAAGCATATTCAGTGCTGGTGATTTAAAGCGCAGCTTGTCGCGGCTGAGTTTTAACACCTCCGTGGTAGCACTTTTAAAAAGTTTTGCTTGATAGTTAACAACGGAGCGAAACGGATAATTAGGGCCGTCCGGGTTTGGTGTAATGGCCAGTGCCGCAGGGTTGGTCATACTCGATATAAAGTGATTGACCCCATACAGACGTGTCAGGCGTTTAGCGGGTAAATCGTCGGAGAACGAGCCATCAATCCAGCGTAGATCGGGCAAATAAGGGACGGTTTCTCCCTTCGCATTACGGCACAAGAGCGTGACTGGAGGATACACACCATAAATAGCGCATGAGGCCATGACTGCTGAGCGAATAAGCACGTTCGGTGATGTGGTGGCATTTAATAGGCGTGAAGCTTGGTTGGGCAAGAGCCCTGTCACGGTAATGTTAAGTTTACGCCCGGTTAGCGTGTAAGCCTCTTGAAAGGTGAGGTCAGGAATGATTTTGGCTAAATAGGCGGTGAGTTTTTCTGCATCCATAGGTGGATTACGCTCACCGAAAATACGCAACGTTGGCTGAACATCTGAGCTGTTATCAACTTCTTGATGCAGGTTATCGATGCTGAGGCGATGGGCTAATTCTTCATCAGTATGGGTACAGGCAGTAGCGGCAATAATAGAGCCTGCGCTTGAGCCCGAAATGATATCGGGTAGTAGCCCTTCATCAAACAAGGCCTTGATCACGCCCGCATGGAAAAAACCTAATACCGCGCCACCGCTAAGCATTAAAGCTGAACGGCCAAAGCAATGGCTGGCACGTTGGAAAAAGTCTTTTTTGTCACGTAAAGAGATGACAGACTCATCGACTTGATCAATGTCATCCAGCGCGTCGCAGACCTCTTCAATAAATTGGCGAATCAGGTTCTTGGTGCCGTATTTCGCCTTGTTGTACAACGCAGGTTTGCCAATGCCACCAATATTGCCGTGAATGCCTTCGTTTAACGTAAAAAGAAGCTGAGGGTAATCGCGGCGCAGTCGTAGATCACGAATTCGGTCTAAGCGTTGGCGAATGGTGCGGTAATCGTAATTACGTGACGCATCAGCGCTTTTCCAGTCATCTAAGCCATGTTCACGGTCATAGGCGCTGGCCAGTTCAGCCCAGTGTTGATAGCTCGTTGCGTCGGCTAGACCTGCGTGACTATTCAAAGAGGGAAGAAATGAAAGTTTCATAGCAGTACCTTTTTGATTACGCCGCGGGTTCGGAGTGTGGCTTAGCACGTGTACGTGTTTTTTTCGAAGGCGTACTTGGTGCAGGCTCATCGGTCTGAGCATCAAGCTGCTTTACCAGCTCCAGATACTCTTGGGTCGAGGCATCAATGCATTCAATGTAAAAGTCCATGTCAGGGACTACGTGCCGATCGGCTAATACGCCTAAATTGACATTGTTATAGATACCTGTGATGCCATGGCTGATGGCCATTCCGTCGGAAATAGGCACTAACGGAAAGACTGAAATGATTTCAGCACCGGCGAAGTACTGCTTTTCAAGGCCTGGAATGCCAGGAACATTGGTGATAATGGTATTAATCAGCGGAATTTTGCTGAGAAGGCGCGTTTTGTTTTGAACCCAAGTGGCTAATGAACGCACAGCTGGCGGAAATAAATCGCCCGTGGAGTTGCCAAGGTCATATAAAACGTCTTTGGCCAAAGGAATGCCACGCTGGGTGCGACGATTTACGGTCTGCAGGCGGGTGATAGGGTCTTCGATATCGGTGCCAATGCTGATGTACATGGCCGAAATCAAGTTGCCGCCGTCCTTCGAACACTCCTCTGGGCGAAGCGAAACGGGGCACATAGAAACTAACGAGCCGCTGGGCGGCAATTGATGATGCTTGCTTAAATAGCGGCGTAGGCCTCCGGCGATTATGCTGATAATAATGTCGTTAAATGTGGCTTCTTTATGCAGCTTACGTACGCTTTTAAGATCTGGGATATTCCACACATAGCCGCCATAGGTACGGTGCGGACTAATAGCACCGTTAAAAATGGTATTGGGTACATGTCGCTGCTCAGGACGTGCCTCACCGCTGAGTTTGCCGATTAACTGCACGCCTTTTTTAGCCACTACAAGGCCTGCTTTTAAACTGCGTACTGATTGGCTCAGCATACGCGGTGCAGTACGTGCGAGCATTTCAACGGTTGTAGGTAGGCGCTCGACATACTCCACATTGTCACGTCGGCCAAACTCATGCAGAGGTGTGGGCTCCATTAGAGCCGTACTGAGCTCAAAAGCAGATTTTCCGTCTACATAAGCGTGATGAAAACGGGTTAAGACTGCAAAGCTGCCAGGCGGCACGCCTTCGACATTTCTAAGCCCTTCAATGATGTAGATTTCCCACGGTGCCCGTTCCATATCGATGGTTCGGGACATGGTACGTGCTGTAAAAATACATAACTGGCGCCAATCCCCTGGCTGAGGCAGACCGACATGGCGGATGTGGTATTCCAAATCAAAGCTTTCATCCTCCAGCCAATAGGGATCATCCATGTGCAGAGGCACTTGTTTTAGACGCCTGCGAAACATAGGGGTGGTATTAAGCCGGTCAGCCACATACTGCAAAATGTCTTTATGACGGACTAACCCGCCGGGCGCTGACGCCTGATCACACAGCCATAGACTGCCAATCACCATAGGTTGATTGGGCGTTTCAAAATAAAAGAAGTGCGAGTCCATCGGCGTAAGCTGTTTCATCGTCTCGTCCTTGATGATCTGTAACAGAGAGTCATTTCTGTGCCCTTGGACACAGAAATCGAGTGCTGAGCTCCCAGGCTTAAATGCAGAACTAAAGGAGGCTTAGATCGGGCGAAGACTAATGCTTAATAGGAGGGGCGTCAGCTTAAGCGTGACTAAGAAGTACGATTCTTTGATTCAGCTCAGATTATGGCTAAGCCAAACAAGCAAATGCATTTATTGCGGCAAACGTCGTAGATAATCGCAAAAATCTTCGGCACCTAAGGCCAAAAGGCCTTGGCCCAGTGCATCGGCATAGGCATGCTGCTTGGGTAAGATTAAGCAATCGCCTGTTCGGGTGGCGCGATCAAGACTAAGGCGAGAGTAGGGCAATTGATGTGTAGCCAATAAGTCCATGAGCGCCTCATTGTTCCAAGCCTCGTTAGGCATGTAGAGAACATGAAATTGCTGACTCAGCTTTTGAATACCATCGTGATTGAATTGAAAACTGTTAATCACCGCTGGCCGTTCAACACACAGCTTGCGTAATTTGGCGTAACACACTGCAGCGGTTATCGCTTGATTGTGCAACGAGTGGGTCCAAAACCTGCGTCCGCCACGCCAGCTGGCTTCATTGAGTACCCAGCGGTCTGTTTGCAGGTTATCAAGGACCTTACTGAGGTCTGTCATGCTGATGATGCGTATGTGTCGGCATTGTGCAACGTTGTAATGTTCAAGCTGCGTAAGGCTAGAAAACAGTGACTCATAGCCAACCAGCCCGCTTATACTGCGTAAGTCCAGTGCGTCGATTTCCCATTGCTGTCGGTAAATCAAGGCTCGTAGGGCTTTATGCGCGTGCGCCTTATCATCTTGTACTGGCCCAGACAATGCACCTCTTGGCAGCTCATAGAGGCTTTCAAGTGACAGTGCGTTATGCCACCAAATAGTGTCCTCGGGCACAGGCAGGCGCGGAAAGGTCAGGGCCAGCTGTGCGATACGTTGACGAAATTCAGGCGCGACTACACGTCGTAATCCCAGCCGCTGGGCAAAATCTAATAACCTTGCGCTGACAGTTGAGTGAGCCGTCGACATAGGGTTGCCGAGTTCTGAACTAAAAGGGCGAACAGCCTAGTTTAAATTTTAGGCTTGATGCAACCTACAACCTATCATCGAGTATTTGTAAAAACCTATATGGCACGCGTAGTCGTTGATATTTCCCTCTCTCGGGAGAAGTTATTATTGATATATCAGGGTGTTGCTAAGCGTGCGCTGATCTATAGCCGTGATGGGCGATCTATTAGCTTGCCGGTTAAGCATTTGTTGCCCCATATCACGCACTCAGGGGTTTATGGCACTTTCGTCTTGGAATTTGACGAGCAGGGCAGTTTGCTTGCCCTTAAACGGCTCAGCCAATAGTCAGCTGAGGTATACTGCCTGCTTTCCGCCTTATCTGAGCAAAGCCTGCTATGTATACCTTGGCCCGCGAGCTGCTTTTTAAATTATCTCCTGAAACCTCCCATGATCTGTCGCTGGATTTAATCGGCGCAGGAGGACGCTTAGGTCTTAATAAGCTGCTTTGTAAGCAGCCGGCTGCTTTGCCCGTTAAGGTCATGGGAATTGAGTTCCCGAACCCTGTAGGTCTTGCTGCAGGTCTTGATAAAAACGGCGCGGCCATTGATGGTTTTGGGCAGTTAGGGTTTGGCTTTGTTGAAATCGGTACCGTAACACCGCGCCCGCAGCCCGGTAACCCTAAGCCGCGTTTGTTTAGGCTGCCTGAGGCACACGCGGTTATTAACCGCATGGGTTTTAACAACCTAGGTGTCGACAACCTTATTGGCAACGTCAAAGGCAGTCAGTTTAAGGGTGTTTTGGGCATTAATATCGGCAAAAACTTCGATACACCCGTCGAGAATGCTGTAAGCGACTATTTGCTGTGTTTGGAGCGTGTGTATGCGCATGCGCACTATGTCACGGTGAACGTGAGCTCACCTAATACGCCGGGTCTTCGTAGTTTACAGTTCGGCGACTCCTTAAAAGAGTTATTAACTGCTCTTAAAGCTAAGCAAGAACTCTTGGCGCGGGATGTTGGTAAATACGTGCCGCTGGCCATCAAAATTGCGCCTGATATGAGTGATGAAGAGATCGTTATGGTCGCTCAAGCATTGCGTGAGACCGCTATGGATGCGGTCATTGCAACCAATACCACGTTAAGCCGTGAGGGTGTTGAAGGGCTTGAGTTTGGTACTGAGGCTGGCGGGCTTTCAGGTGCACCTGTACGGGAAAAGAGCACGCATGTCGTACAAGTATTGGCGGATGAGCTAAAAGGCCAGCTGCCTATTATTGCCGCAGGCGGTATTACCGAAGGTAAGCATGCTGCAGAGAAAATCCAAGCGGGTGCAAGTCTTGTTCAGGTGTACTCAGGCTTTATCTATCGTGGCCCTGAGCTCATCCGTGAAGCGGTAGATGCGATTGCAGCATTGCCTAAAGCCTAATAAAGAGCGCCCAAGCCTAGGCTTGGGCGCGGTGTTTTAACTCATTGCTCCTAACTGAACTAAGCGCTGCATGCCTGCTGTGCCTATAAAGCCATCCCAATGATCACCGCGACCTTCGCGCCAGCCATTGATCCATGCTTGACGTACAGTCGGTAGATTAAAGGGGCATAAATCCCGAGATTTTCCTAGCACACCATGCTGATAACCACGCATAAACGCTTTTTCTAATGGATCACGCTTTGACTTTCGCATCAGGTCTTGCCCTCAAAGTAATTAGTTAGTGCTTTTCAGTTCCTTATCTCTTACGTCGTAGAGCGCTTGTATTAGGCGCTCTAAGGTTCTAACCAAAGTATGGGATCATGGGAATGATCGTTTTGTCATAATAGACAAACTTATTAATCCGCAATGACCTGTAGGTCTTGCCAAAGGCCCTCTAAAAGAGTTTGAGCCCAGCCCATGGGGGTATGAGTGCTTAAATTTCCCGACCAAGGGTCAACTTTTATTTCGCTACGCATTTTGCTGAACACTGGAGTCCCATGTCTGACCGTCACGAATTCTTCCTCACCTGTCCCAAAGGGCTTGAAGCCCTCTTGCTTGAGGAGGCTACCGGCTTAGGCTTGGAAGCGGCTCGCAGTCATACTTCAGCCATTCGTGGTGAAGGTGATTTAACAACGGGCTACCGTTTGTGCTTATGGTCGCGCATCGCTAACCGTGTATTGCTGGTGCTGGCACGTTTTCCAGTAACCGATGCACAAAGCCTTTATGACGGTGTGGCGCAGGTGGATTGGCGTGAGCACCTAGAGCCAGATGGCACATTAGCGGTGGAGTTTTCCGGGCACGGCTCAGGGATTGATAACACGCACTTCGGCGCGCTGAAAGTCAAAGACGCCATTGTTGACTCATTACGTACAGCCACAGGCGTTCGCCCTTCAGTTGAAAAACTAAACCCTGATGTACGCGTGCATTTGCGTTTGGATAAAGGCCAAGCGGTACTTTCCCTTGATCTCTCAGGTCATAGCCTGCACCAACGGGGCTATCGTTTGCAGCAAGGTGCTGCCCCTTTAAAAGAAAACTTAGCAGCCGCTTTATTAATCCGCTCAGGATGGCCTGAGATTGCGGCCAAAGGCGGTGCACTGGCTGACCCTATGTGTGGGGTAGGCACATTCTTGGTGGAAGCGGGTTTAATCGCTGCTGATATTGCCCCGAACCTGCGCCGTGAAACGTGGGGCTTTACCCATTGGCTGGGGCATGTGCCTGCCATTTGGAAACGTTTGAAAGACGAAGCAAAAGCGCGCGCTGAGGTCGGCCTTGCTAAAACACCGTCATGGATCCGTGGCTATGAGGCCGATCCTCGTTTGATTCAGCCGGCTCGTAATAACATCGAGCGAGCGGGGCTTTCTGAATGGGTGAAAATCTACCAAGGTGAGTTGGCGACCTTTGAGCCTCGTCCTGATCAAAATCAAACCGGCTTGGTGATTTGTAACCCGCCTTATGGTGAGCGTTTAGGCGATGAAGCGAGCCTTTTGTACCTCTACCAAAACCTAGGCGAAAAGCTGCGTCAAACCTGCCTAAACTGGCAAGCCGCAATCTTTACTGGTGCGCCAGAGCTCGGTAAACGCATGGGTATTCGTAGTCATAAGCAATATGCGTTTTGGAACGGCGCCCTGCCGTGCAAACTTATTTTGCTCAATATCAAACCTGAGCAGTTTGTGACAGGACGTGAGCAAGCGCCAATCGTTAATGACACTGCGCGGATGATTGGCGGCAAACTGGTTGAGCGTCCACCGGCGGTTCGTGTTGAAGCGCCTCGTTTGAGCGAAGGTGGGCAAATGTTCGCCAATCGCTTGCAGAAAAATTTAAAACAGTTGGGCAAGTGGGCGAAGCGCGAAAATATCGAATGTTATCGTCTTTACGATGCGGATATGCCCGAATACGCGCTGGCCGTTGATATGTATGGCAATTGGGTGCATGTCCAGGAGTATGCAGCGCCGAAATCCATTGATCCTGATAAGGCTCAAGCGCGTTTATTGGATGCGTTAAGCGCTATTCCTCAGGCTTTGAACTTGCCGCCAGAGCGCATCGTCATTAAGCGTCGTGAGCGCCAAGTGGGTAAAAAGCAATACGAACGTCAGGATCAGCAAGGCCGCTTTATGGAAGTGGTCGAGGGCGGCGTAAAACTCTTGGTCAATCTGACGGATTATTTAGATACCGGCCTTTTCCTTGATCATCGTCCCATGCGCATGCGCATTCAAAAAGAAGCGCAAGATAAACGTTTCTTAAATCTGTTTTGCTACACCGCAACAGCCAGTGTGCATGCGGCTAAAGGTGGCGCTCATACAACGACCAGCGTCGATCTATCCAAAACCTATTTGGATTGGGCTCGACGTAATTTTGCGTTGAACGGCTTTTCCGATAAGCACCGTTTAGAGCAAGCCGATGTTATGAAATGGCTGGAAGAGGCGCGTGGCGAGTACGATCTAATCTTTATCGATCCGCCGACCTTTTCCAACTCTAAACGTATGGAAGGGGTTTTTGATGTGCAGCGAGATCAAGTTCAGCTCCTTGATCTTGCAATGGCCCGCCTTGCAAAAAATGGTGTGTTGTATTTTTCTAATAACTTTAGAAAATTTGAGCTGGACGCGTCTTTAAGTGAGCGCTATCACGTTGAAGAAATCACCAGTAAAACCTTAGATCCAGACTTTGCGCGTAATAGCAAAATCCACAGAGCATGGAAATTTACCGCACGCTAATAAAAACGGGCCCTTAAGGCCCGTTTTTTTATCGGCGTTTAAGTTCAACTAAAACTTGATCCAAAATCGCTGAAGCGCCCCAAGGTTTACTGTGGTTAATAATGGCAACCACAGCCCAGTTTTGGCCCTCCTTGTCGCGGCTGTAGCCTGCAATCGCGCGTACGTTATTCAAAGTGCCGGTTTTGATATGTCCTTGGCCGGCCGCAGCCGTATTTTTAAGCCTTCTGCGCATGGTGCCGTCTTGGGCCACGATGGGCATCGAGGCAATGAACTCGGCGGCAAAAGGGCTCCTCCATGCGGCTTTAAGCATTTGCCCAAGCGACTCTGCACTTACACGTTCAATGCGCGAGAGACCTGAACCATTATCGATCACCAAGTGATCGGTGTTGATGCCTTTGCGTTTGAATAAAGCACGAATGACACGATCAGCGGCTGCGGCATCATCAGCGTCTTCTGTTGTGCGATGTCGTGCGCCAATGCTGAGGTAAAGCTGCCTCGCCATAGTGTTATTGCTGTATTTATTGATGTCGCGAATCACTTCGGTCAAATCCGGGGAAAAGGCGCGAGCCAACAGTTTTGCTCCGTTAGGCACCTCGGCTAAACGATCTTGCCCCGAAATACTGCCCCCTAGCTCTTGCCAGATGGCACGTACTGCGCCTGCGGCATAACCCGGATGGTCCAAGAGAGCGAGGTAGATTTGTGAGCTACAGCCAATAGGCAATTGGCCGCTTACAACAACAGTTGTGCCATCAAATTCACGCGTCGGGTTGTATCTCACATCAGGCCAACCCGGGCAGGTTTGAGTTGCGGGTAATGCTTTAACTTTATTATCAATGCGGATCGTAGCAATCGGCGGCTCAACCGCAATACGTACCCCAGCGTCATCAGCACGGGTGATAAAACGTACCGCTTTTAGGTTCACTAAAAGAGCATCGGGTTTCACTAAAAACGGCTTATTGGCGTCACCCCCGTCGTCGTCAAAATCAGGGGTTTCAGGCTGATTAAAAAAGCTTCGGTCTAAGACTAAATCGCCTTTAACGTGCTGCACGCCATTGGCCTTAAGATCTCTCATCAACAGCCACAGTTTTTCCATATTGAGCTTAGGGTCACCGCCTCCTTTTAAATACAGGTTTCCCTCTAAAACCCCACCTCTAAGCGTGCCATCAGTAAAAAACTCAGTTTTCCATTGATGTGTTGGACCTAGCAATTCGAGCGCTGCATACGTCGTCACAAGCTTCATGGTAGAGGCTGGGTTAACAGCGATATCAGCATTAACCATGATGCTCGCGGCTTGCCCTTCAAGCGGCAGCATGACAAGTGATAGGGCATCGGCGGGCAATTTGTTTTGGGTTAAGGCCTTTTGCACGCTGGCAGGTAAGGTGGTTTGCGTGGTGGCCCAGCTAAGAGGTGTTAGAACGCTGACCATAACGAGCGTACATAGGCGCTTTAGCATGAAAAAACCTTGAGCGAGATAAGAGTTAAGCAACGAGCTTAAGTATGAACCACCGTCGTAATGACGTCATGAACAAAGTCATAGGCCAAGCACAACGTTGGTCAATGTATGCACCTATTACGGGCAAAGTAAGCGCTTAGCTGTTAAAATTGGAGCGCTTACTACCTTGAGGATTCATCCATGTCGACTAATCGCTCCCGACGTCTGCGTAAAAAACTTTGCGTTGAAGAGTTTCAGGAACTGGGTTTTGAACTGACCCTAGACTTCAAAGACGGCCTGTCTGATCAAGAGCTAGATGGTTTCGTTGAAGCTTTCCTGAATGACTGCATCGAAGGCAATGGTCTTGGCTACGTCGGTGACGAAGACTACGGTTTTGTTTGCCTTGGTAAGCGTGGCTCGGTCAGCGAAGAGCAGCGTGCACAAGTTGAAGCCTGGCTTAAAACGCGTTCAGAGCTGAACGGTAGCACGGTAAGTCCTTTGCTGGATGTCTGGTATCCAGACGCGCCTATTCACAAGGCGTAACTGAAAAAGCCCCAACCGTTAGGTACTGGGGCTTTTTTTATCTAGCGTTTGGAGGTGAATAAACCGTATGTTTTTTGGCATAGAGTCCAAAACTCGTGCGCTAAGCGCTGCCAATTTTTTAAGCAGTAGATCAACACCAAAACGGACGCGCTCACCAAAAGCCCGGTCAAGGCACTCAAAAGTCTCGTCTGCCATTGAGACCAGTCAACCGATAGGCTTTCCGCTAGCAGTAAACAACAGCCAGCACTCTGAAGCATATAAAGGCTATAGCCGTTGGCTTGTATCGCGCGGCACAACAAAATCAAAGGCAGAACAGCCACTACCAGCGTTTTAGGTTCATGTAACAGATATCCCGTTGCAATTAATGTCGCTGCCACCCACACGGCTAAAAACGAGGTCTTCAGCCCTCGCGATAAGGTATGGCTTAAGTGGAGCTGAAGTGGGGCAAGGGCTGCTAAGGTCAGCCAATAGCCATGTTCGAGTGAGCCATAGTGAACAACCAAGGCTGCGGTTGCACAGCTAATCACACAGGTCAGCGCATGCCAGCGCCATTGGGTTTTAGGAAGCCTTCTGGCATGACGTCTTAATGTGCGTAACAGCTGAACTAGGCGAGGGGTATGGGGCCACATACGAAGGCCATGTGCGGCACGTAGGCCAAAGGCCAATAGGGCTGTCCAAAGTCCGCCCAAAACAAATAAAAACGCAACTGCCATTGGATTGGCTAGATCACCTGATTGTTGCAAGCCTTGCCCAAGGCAAAGGCATACCATTGTGCCTAAACCAAGCTTGGCGGCTTCATTACCAAAGCGTTGTAGCCAGGCTAATAAAAAGCCCATGACTGCAAACACACCTGCTCCTAATAAAGCATCGGCGGCCACCCAATAGCCTAAGGCGCTACCCGTTGCGCCCAATACAATTAATAGCATCATTCGCGGCATGCCCACTCGATGCAAAGGGTTAGCCCGCGCCGCCTGAAAAGCGCCAACTGCTGCCCACAAAAAGCCAGAGTGGCCGCTTACCAAACCTAACGTTAAAGGTAAGGCACAACCTAATGTTGCAATAATTGCCATGCCCCACGTCGGAGCATGCAGGCTACGGCTGAGTGTAATAAACCAACTGCGCGTCATACGGGGCTTGAGCGTCCTGTCATTTCCTTGGCCATTTCCGTTGCGTAGCTGTCAGTCATCCCAGAGATAAAGTCGATAATGCGCATATACGCTTGATGCAGTGACCATTCAGGTTGGGGAGCATTATTGCCTAAAAGGTCCATGATACGGCGGTTCTTAAACGAAAGGGGTAAGCCCCTGTATTGTTCAAAAGCAGCGCCACAAAATGCATTTAATAAAATCTCGAGCGTTGTATAAGCACCGATCTCATGTAAGGTCTTACGTTTGTCTTGGAAGATTTTTTCGCGTGCTAATGATTTTGCTGTCAGCACGCAGGTTTTCGCAGGGCCTGACATGTGCTCGACTAAGTCTCCGACCAAACTTCCGGCGAGCAGGGCTTTTTGTTGATTGATAAACGCATCAGCCGCCGCGTTAGTAAGGTGCTCAATCGCCTTGCCGCGCAAAATTGCCAGTTTTCGACGCTGTGAATCGTGTGGGCCCAACTGACGATAGGTTTCCGGAAGATCATCGCCTACAAGGTTAAGCATCACTTCTTCAACCTCATGATATTCCAGAAGATCCATTTCGAGACCGTCTTCAAGATCAATCAGACCGTAGCAAATATCATCAGCGGCTTCCATAAGATAGACCAGAGGATGACGGGCCCAGCGTTGCTCACCAACGTTGGGCAAACCTAATTTCTGCGCAATCTGCTCAAGAATATTAAACTCACTCTGATAGCAGCCGAGTTTACATTTCTTATAGCCAAGCGCTTCAGCATGCCTTGCGGTCCACGGGTATTTTAAATAAGTGCCGAGCGTTGCGTAGGTCAGGCGCATACCGCCATCAAAGCGGTGATACTCAAGCTGCGTGAGCACTCTAAAGCCTTGAGCATTACCTTCGAAATTTAAAAAATCAGCCTGTTCGGCATCTGTCATACCCTCTAGCCAGCCGCGGTCGGCGGCTTGCATAAACCAATGCCGGATCGCATCTTCGCCAGAGTGACCAAACGGTGGGTTGCCGATGTCATGCGCCAAACATGCAGATTGTACGACCATACCAACATCGCTCGGCGCACACCATTCAGGTAGGTCTGCTCGCAACTGTTCGCCGACACGCATACCCAACGAGCGGCCAACGCAACTGACTTCCATTGAATGCGTAAGGCGTGTGTGAATGTGGTCGTTGCTTGAAACAGGGTGAACTTGAGTTTTACGCCCTAAGCGGCGAAAAGCACCCGAAAAAATGATGCGATCATGATCTTTATGAAAAGGGGTGCGGGCGATTTCATCGGCGCTTTGTGCAGCCTTACCCAAGCGTTCACGGTTTAACAGTGTGTGCCAATCCAAAGCGAGCTCCCGTCAATAACAATCCATTCGCTGCTAGGCAGAGTATGCAACGTTCAGACATCTTAAGGGGCGAAAAATGCATCGCTAAAGCGTGTGGCTGTTATCGATATCTATCAACAGCAATGTGTTGTCACTCTCCATAAATCGGCCGGCTGTTAAACAGTACTGGTTGGTTGTAGCGTCGCGATAGGTGGTTGAGACCATCAAGCTTTGTGCATCCCAGCCTTGAGCCAGTAGCTGGTAAAAATAAGGCCGCCAAGACCAGTTATGTCCGAGGTACTGCGGGTTTTCAATCCAACCTTGTCCGTGTTGCTCAAAGTTCGGACTGATCTGATTGCCTTGGGTATCGCAGCGGTAAAGGCGTAAAAGCCCAGGTATTTGTGGAAGCTGGGTGACAGAACTGCCATTTCTTATCCAGCTACTGAGTTGATCCATTAGCTGGCTTAAGCGCTGACGTTTTTGTCCTTGGGCAATGTGCTCTTTGAGCTTGCGCTTAACATAGCTTTCCCGCAGGAGTGCAAATTGTGCGCAAAACGCATCGGTTGGGTAAAACTGAGCAGCAGGTTTAGCAAACAAATACCCTTGGACATATCGCGCGCCGCACTCTAAGGCGAACTCAAGTTCTGCTGGCGTTTCCACGCCCTCGGCAATAATCCAACAGCCGGTTTTTTCAGCCATCAACCCCAGCGCTTTCACGACCTCGCTACTGTGACCGCCGCGCGCAGCTTGCTGAAAAAGGCGCATATCCAGTTTCAGAATGTCAGGCTGAAGCAGTAAAACCCGATCCAGTTGGGAGTAGCCTGCGCCAAAGTCATCAATTGCTACGCGTGCACCTGCTTTACGATACCTGGCAACGATCTCTGGTAGGCGTTTACTGCCGCCGCTGAGTTCGGTAATTTCATAGACCACACGTTCTGGTGCGACGTGGTTTCTTTGCATTTGAATCAGGCTGGGCAGCTCTTGTGTGGGACTTAAACGCCCGATCCAGCGTGGAGATATGTTAATGCTTAGAAACCAATCACAAGGCGCTGTGTGAAAGCGAATAAATGCCTGTTCACGTATCTCCCGATCCAGCCTTCGAAGTGTGCTTGGGGCAATCTTAGGATCGCTAAAAAGAGGACCTACTGAGAGTAGTTCGCCAGAAGGTTGTCGAAGTCTGCCTAAGGCCTCCACACCTGCGATACGCCCCGTGGCAGTGTCGATAAATGGCTGAAAGGTAACAACTACCTGCCCGTCGATCACGGACTATTCCTTTTGTAATGACAAGTCTACCCAACCGCAATTGATTGGGTTTGCGACTTATCCTACAAGCAATTTGCTCGCCACTTTTTAGCACTCATAAGCGCTTAGAACGAATAAACGGATAAAGCGTGACACCGATGCGCACCAACTTGCCAAAAAGCCCCAAGCGTTTGGTAAGCATACCCACAGCGAGCGTCGTCACAACACTGCTAGGGGAGGTACGTGGTGTAAGTGTGGCAGGTGCTAAGCGCCATAGACGTTTGATAGGTTTAGGTTGGCGTAGCGCTTTAGCGTGGTAGCGCAACTCACTGCGTTCCATAGCTATACGCTGCTGTACTTGGAGTTTACGAAGCGCTTGGGACTCATTCATGGCAGTAAATCCCTGTGTTTTGCCAGCTCTTCTCGCGTTGCACTAAAGGCATTGGCACCAAGGCTCAACTGCTGTTTAAGCCGCCAAAATGATATAAGCAGCACAAGGACAAAAAAGCCGGTTAGGGCGCTTGCTGCAAGCAATCTATGAGTATCCCAGAAATAAATCAGCACCCAGGCACTGGCTGCAAAAAGCATTAGCAATACACTCACAAGGCATATCGCTGCCAGAACCGCTATACGCGTCAGGCGTGATTTTTCTTCACTCAGTTCAATGCCAATGAGCTCAATGTGGCTGAGCACGAGCGCGGCTGCTGCTTGTCCCAAGCGTTTTAAAGATGGCGGGTTAGTGTTGAGCATAAGCTAGCGCCGACCTATCAGTAGACCTAATACCAAACCAATGCCTGCTGCGATGCCAATCGATTGCAAGGGCTTTTCTTGTACATAGGTTTCAGTGGCTTCAACCGCTGCTTGTGCTTGGTGACGCAAGCTTTCTTCACTTTCTTTTAACGTGGCCTTGGCGCGCGCGAGATTTTCAGTAAGCGTTTTTCGAAGCTCATCAACCTGTTCGCTGGCATTTTCTGAGGTGTTTTTTAGTAACGCTTCAGTGTCGTTAACCAATGCATGAAACTCAGCCACTAGAGCAGATTGCGCATCCTTTAGGTTCTGCTTGTGCACCTCTACACGTTCGTTTGGTATAAGGTCGGGGGATTCAATTTTTTTGTTACTCATAGCGATACCTTCCGAATTAGAAATGCCCAATTTCGAGCCGGTCTGAACACATTGGTTCCATAATGTTTGTGTTCATGGCGGGGCAGGGCAGTTATTCGGCGCACTCCTTAAGTGCACAGGTTTGTTAAGAGCGTTTGGGAGTTGTTATGAAACCGTCTTGCCGATTGCTTGGCACATTAGGCTGTCATTTGTGTGAGGAGGCAGAAGCGATCTTGCTGCCGTTTGCGGCCCGAGGTGTTGAGATTGAACTGATTGATATTGCTGAAAGTGAAGCAATGGTTGAGCGTTATGGGTTGCTCATACCGGTGTTGCAACGCTGCGACACCGGTAGTGAGCTTCACTGGCCGTTCGACACGTGGAAGGTCGTCGAATTTCTGGAGTTAGATGCCGAGTTTGTCTCGTAAGTTGTAGTACGCCGCGCCAATAGCGGTAAAGGGGACTCTGAACAGTCGCCCGCCAGGGAACGGGTAGTGAGGCAGGCTGGCAAATGCATCAAAGCGTTCAGCTTGTCCCTGTAGCGCTTTGGCAAGCACCGTACCTGCCAAATGGGTGTAGGTGACACCGTGTCCACTACAGCCTTGAGAATAATAAATATTGTCACCTATGCGGCCAACTTGGGGCAGGCGAGAGAGTGTTAAAAGAAAATTACCGGTCCATGCGTAATCAATTTTAACGTCCTTAAGCTGTGGGAAGGTGGCCAGCATTTTGGGGCGAATAATGGCTTCAATATTGGCCGGATCACGCGCCCCGTAGACGACGCCGCCCCCATAAATTAGGCGCTTGTCGCCGGAAAGGCGGTAGTAATCCAGCAGATAATTACAGTCCTCAACGCAATAGTCTTGCGGTAAAAGGCTTTGTGCGAGCTCGTCACTTAAAGGTTCTGTGGTAATCACTTGGCTGCCACAAGGCATCGATTTGGCAGCAAGCTCAGGCAGTAAGTTGCCAAGATACGCGTTGCCGGCAACCACCAAATATTGGCACTTAACGGTGCCGTTAGGGGTTTTAACTAAAGGCTGAGTGCCGCGAACAATCTCAATGGCAGGGGACTGCTCATAAATAATGACGCCCAGTGACTCCGCAGCCGCCGCTTCACCTAAAGCCAAGTTCAATGGGTGAATATGTCCGCCCTTGCGATCTAGTACGCCACCGATATACCGATCAGTGGCCACTACCTTGCGGATTTCGTGTTTGTCTAACACGCTAAGTTCGTCGTAGCCATAGCGCTGCCAAAGTTTTTGCTGGTCTTCAAGATGACGCATTTGTTTAGCATTAAAGGCTGCAAAAACACCGCCATCTTTTAAGTCGCAATCAATGTTGTATTTGCTGATGCGCTCGCGAATGATGCGCGCGCCTTCAAAAGCCATTTCGCCTAATAAGCGCGCTTGCGGGGCAGGTACACTGCGCTCAATGGTGTCGATATCGCGGCTGTAGCTGTTAACGATTTGCCCACCATTGCGACCTGAAGCGCCAAAGCCGACTTTTGCGGCTTCCAGTACCGTTACCTTAAAACCTTGTTCGGCTAAGGCAATAGCACAACTGAGCCCGGTAAAACCTGCGCCGATAATACAGATATCGGTTTGCACGTCCCCCGTGAGTGTGGGTCGTTCTACGGTAGGGTTGGCTGAAGCCGCATAGTACGAATCGGGATACGGGGTGTGCGTCATATTTCAAATCCTGTTGTGAATTTTTTACGCCTTGTCCGATGCTACTCTGATCTTTTTCTAAATTCCAAGTCCCGAAGCTAAAGGATTCAACTATTTGCAACTATTTCAGATACTTAGTGAAATTTTGCTTGACGGGTTTTAAGAACTCGGTAGAATGTGCGCCATTGAAGGCACATAGCTCAGTTGGTTAGAGCACCACCTTGACATGGTGGGGGTCGTTGGTTCGAATCCAATTGTGCCTACCAAATTCAAGCTGTTAGTCAGCATCTAAAGCGACCCTTAGGGTCGCTTTTTTTTGCCCTAAAAAATATCCGCGCGGCATTATCTCGGTATTGATACAGCTCAAGCAGATCCTTCAAGGATCTGCTTGAGGGTATTTAAGCCTTAAGTGCGAGGCGTTAGCGATTCTAATAGCGCTTCAAGGGTGTTAAAGCGTGTGACCGGCTGATCCATCGGAACTTGGAATTTAAAGACCGTAGCGCCTTCAAATTTGTAGCGTGAAGGTTGGCTTTGAATCAGCTTAATCAGCGTCAACGGCTCAACGCAGGTGGTTGGGGCAAACTCAATCCGTCCACCTTGTGGGCCTGCGTCAATTTTGCTAATGCCTAGCGTGTCAGCCTTGAGCTTCAATTGGGTTAAGCGAATCAATGCTTTGGTCGGCTCAGGAAGCAAGCCAAAGCGGTCGATCATCTCAACCTGTAGCTCTTTAAGCTCATCTTCGTTAGCTGCATTGGCTATACGTTTATAAAGAATCAAGCGCGTGTGGACATCAGGCAAATAGTCATCTGGAATCAACGCAGGCACGCGCAAGTTGATTTCAGGGCCACCACCTAATGGCTGATCCAAATTGGGTTGTTCGCCTTTTTGGATGGCTTTGACTGCCCGCTCAAGCATTTCCATGTACAGCGTAAAGCCAACCGCTTGAATCTGCCCGCTTTGGCCGTCACCTAATAATTCGCCCGCCCCGCGAATCTCCAAATCGTGAGTTGCCAGCACAAAGCCCGCTCCTAAGTCTTGCGCGCCAGCGATGGCTTCAAGGCGTTTTTGCGCATCTTCAGTCATTTGCTTACGTGGTGGGGTCAGCAAATACGCATAGGCTTGGTGATGACTACGACCGACACGGCCGCGCAGTTGATGAAGCTGGGCCAAGCCAAACTTATCGGCACGTTCAATCAAAATGGTGTTGGCGCTCGGGACGTCAATGCCGGTTTCGATAATGGTTGAAGCCACAAGCACGTTAAAGCGTTTGTGGTAAAAATCAGCCATGACTTGCTCAAGCTCACGCTCGTGCATTTGTCCATGACCTATACCTATACGCGCTTCGGGGACCAGTTCCGCTAAATCGGCGGCGCATTTTTCAATGGTTTTAACATCGTTATGCAGGTAATAAACCTGTCCACCACGTAGTAGCTCACGTAAGAGTGCCTCTTTAACGGTGAGCTTGTTGTGCTCCATGACAAAGGTGCGCACAGACAAGCGCTTCGCGGGCGGTGTGGCGATGATTGAAAGATCACGCATGCCTGAAACCGCCATATTCAAGGTGCGCGGGATCGGGGTGGCGGTCATGGTGAGAATATCAACTTCACTGCGTAGTGCTTTTAGACGCTCTTTTTGACGCACGCCAAAGCGATGTTCTTCATCGATAATCACAAGGCCTAGGTCAGAGAACTTCACGTCATCTTGCAAGAGCTTATGGGTGCCGATCAGGATGTCGACCTTGCCTTCAGCCAGTGCTTGGATCGCCTCGCTGACTTCTTTAGCTGTTTTAAAGCGGCTCATCACCTCAACTTTAACCGGCCAATCGGCAAAGCGATCCCGGAAGCTGTTGTAGTGCTGCTGCGCCAAAAGGGTTGTAGGAACGAGTACAGCCACTTGACGACCGCTGTGCACAGCAATAAAAGCGGCGCGCATGGCGACTTCCGTTTTGCCAAAGCCCACATCACCGCAGACCAGTCGATCCATGGGGGTGCCAGCGAGCATGTCTTTGCGTACCGCTTCAATCGCTGCAAGCTGGTCTGGTGTTTCTTCATAAGGAAAGCCTGCGCTAAATTTTTCGTAATCGAGCGCAGGGTCAGAGAAGGCAAAGCCTTTGCGTGCGGCGCGGCGGGCGTAGATGTCTAAAAGTTCTGCAGCCACATCACGCACCTGTTCAGCGGCTTTACGTTTGGCTTTCTGCCATACCTCAGAGCCTAATCGGTGCAGCGGGGCCAGTGCGTCATCACTTCCGGTATAGCGAGCGATCAGGTGCAAGCTGGCCACCGGCACGTAGAGCTTGGCGTCATCGGCATACTGCAACGCTAAAAATTCAGCCGCCTGCCCGTCAAACTCCATGGTGATCAGCCCTAAATAGCGGCCAACGCCATGGTCGATATGTACCACTGGAGAACCTTCACGCAGTTCGGTGAGGTTTTTAATAACGTTTTCGCCCGCGTCGCGGTTTTTCTCACGGCGGCGGCGCTGCATGATGCGTTGGCCAAAAAGCGGGCTTTCTGCGATCAGGGCAATATCATCGAGCAGTAGCCCCTCATCTAAAGGTGCGATGCAGATGGCGAGGCGATCATTGCCCGCTAAAAAATCAGACCAGCCTTCAACTTCTTTGGGTTTAAGTTTTAGACGTGCCAGAAGCTCTAACAAAACCTCGCGGCGCCCTGCGGATTCTGCGCTAAATAAAATGCGCCCGGGGTGCTGCTCAATAAATTTTCTAAGCGCTGCCAGTGGCTCTTGAGCCTTGGCTTCAATAGCCAGATCAGGCAACGCCTGTGCACTAAATTGCTCAAGGCCTACGCCTTTACCGGCATCAGCCTGACTCACTACAACTCTTGGCCAGGTTTTTAAACGGGCAAAGCAGTCTTCTACTGGTAGAAATAATTCGGCAGGAGGAAGAATGGGGCGCTCAGGGTCGATACGACGGTCTTCAAAGCGAGCCCGTACATCTGTCCAAAAGGTTTCTGCTGCCTGCTCGATGCCTGCTACAGAAAAAACTTGTGTGTCAGCGGGTAGGTAATCAAAAAGCGTCGAGGTTGCTTCAAAGAAAAGCGGAATGTAGTACTCAATGCCGGCCGGTGTAATGCCTGTTGAAAGATCTTGATAGATTGGACAGCGGCGGAAGTCCACATCAAAGCGCTCGCGAAAACGCCCACGAAAGTCGGTGATGGCTTTTTTGTCGAGGGGAAACTCACGCGCAGGTAATAAACGAATCGATTCGACTTTATCAATTGAGCGCTGAGTATCTGGATCAAAGGTGCGCAGGCTTTCGATCTCGTCATCAAAAAGATCGATTCGGTACGGTGTATCGCTGCCCATCGGGAATAAATCGATTAAAGCGCCGCGCACCGCAAACTCACCGTGCTCATAAACCGTATCGACACAGCGATAGCCTGCTGCCTCTAAACGCGCACGCATTTTCTCCACATCCAAAACCTGGCCCACATCGAGTACAAGGCTTGTGCCTAGCAAAAACTGGGTAGGAGGCAGACGATGAAGGGCGGTTGTAACCGGGACCACTAAAATGCCATGGCTGATCTCGGGTAATTGGTAAAGCGCTGAAATACGCTGGGAGATGATGTCTTGATGCGGGGAGAACAAATCGTAAGGTAATGTTTCCCAGTCGGGGAAATGCAATACCGGAAGGCTTGGGGCAAAGAATTTAAGCTCGGTCTGCAGTCTTTCAGCGCTCTGGCTGTCAGCAGTTAAAAGCAGAGTAAATCGCTTTGCAGCGTTGGCTGCCTCAGCAATAGCAAGTGACAGGGCAGCGCCGGGCAGGTTGCCCCAGTGCTGTTTACCGCCTGCGGCGGGCAATTTCGGGAGGCGCAGTAAGGACACGATGAGCTCACGATCAACAGCGAAAGCTCAAATTGTAACGGCTAAAAGGCAGGGCGCAATGTGAGATCAGGCCGCTTGTAAGCTCAAACATTGCTCGCAAGCAGTGTGCCCGTCATAATATGCGCCTTTTTACAGCCCTACATGTGGAAGGTAACGTCGTGACTCAGAAGCCCGACCAGTGTCTTGGTGAATGGATCAATCGTGAAGCGCTCGCTGAGGCGATGATTCCTCTGATTGGCCAGTTGTATCGTAGCAATGGAGTGGTTACGTCGGTTTTTGGCCGTGGCCTGATCAACCGTTCAGTCATCGATATCTTAAAAGCCCATCGCTTTGCCCGCCATCGTATGCCTAACGAAAGCGAGCTTGAGATCACTGATACCTATCAGATCTTAAAAGCTATGAGCGAGCTGAAGCTCGGCGCTGCCTCTATTGATTTGGGCAAAATGGTTGCCAAGTTCACCACGCAAGGTAATGGCCGCAGCCTTGAAGCCTTTGTTAAAGAAGAGCTCGCGGACGTTGTAGGTAAGCAAAACAGTGCCGCTCGTACAGGCACTGATGTTGTGCTGTACGGTTTTGGTCGTATCGGTCGCCTCTTGGCGCGTATTCTGATTGAAAAAACCGGTGGCGGTGACGGCCTGCGTCTGCGTGCAATCGTTGTGCGTAAAGGGGCTGAGAACGATCTGGTTAAGCGTGCCAGCCTTCTGCGTCGTGATTCGGTGCATGGCAAGTTCAACGGCACCATCGTGATCGATGAAGAGAACAACACCATTACCGCTAATGGCAACCTGATTCAGGTGATCTACTCCAACGATCCGTCGTCGGTGGATTACACACAATACGGTATCAACAATGCGCTGTTGGTTGATAACACCGGTAAGTGGCGTGATGCCGAAGGCCTCGGTCAGCACCTTAAGTGCCCAGGCGTTGATCGTGTGATTCTGACCGCTCCTGGTAAAGGCGCGCTGAAAAACATTGTGCACGGTATCAACCATTCTGAAATCACTGCAGATGACAAAATCATCTCAGCGGCTTCTTGCACCACCAACGCGATCGTTCCTGTGCTCAAAGCCGTTAACGATCAGTATGGCATCGTCAACGGTCACGTTGAGACTGTGCACTCATACACTAACGACCAGAACCTGATTGATAACTTCCATAAAGGCAGCCGCCGTGGCCGTTCAGCGGCGCTGAACATGGTTATCACAGAAACCGGTGCTGCGACTGCTGCGGCGAAAGCACTGCCTGTTCTTAAAGGCAAGCTGACCGGTAACGCGATTCGTGTACCTACGCCGAACGTGTCGATGGCGATTCTCAACTTAAACCTTGAGAAAGCCACCACTCGCGAAGAAATCAACGAGTACCTGCGCCAAGTGGCGATGCACTCTGAGCTGCAAAAGCAGATCGATTTTGTGCAGTCACAAGAAGTGGTTTCAACTGACTTCGTAGGTTCTCGCCACGCAGGCGTGGTTGATGCTGAAGCGACCATTACCTGTGACAACCGCGTTGTACTGTACGTGTGGTACGACAACGAGTTTGGCTACAGCTGCCAAGTGATCCGTGTGATGGAAGACATGGCTGGGGTGAACCCACCTGCGTTTCCACGCTAAGGTCTAAAAACGGGAGCTTCGGCTCCCGTTTTTTATGGGTAACCTAACGCATCTTTAAGCATTTGCTGGTTTTCTCTAACCCATTTCACATTGATGGGTCCCCAGCTATGAATGCGATAGTAGCCGGCGTTATGCCGAGCGCCATCTTCTTGCCGAAAGCGGCAATCAATATCCAGCTCACCTAAGGCATTTAATGTGTCTTGTGCGGTACGTCTGGGCATGCCGGTCGCCTCCATGATGGCCGGAACACTGCTGATACCTTGTTCTATAAGCCAGGCCACATACAGACGGCGATAAAAACTGCTACGGGTTTTGCTGATTTCCATTTCGCACCTTTTAGCTAATAAAAACCCCAGAGAGCGTAAGCCGTCTGGGGTTTTTGGACCGTTAAGCGTTAGAGGCTCGCAATGCGTGCCCGTTGCTCGGCCAATTTCGCCAGCGCTTGCTCGGCTTCTGCAAGCTTGGCACGCTCTTTTTCAAGTACCGCTTCCGGCGCTTTGGCTACAAAGCCTTCGTTAGCCAGTTTGCCGCCTACACGCTTCACTTCACCGTCCAGACGCTGAATTTCTTTGTCTAAACGGGCAAGTTCTGCATCTTTGTCGATCAAACCTGCCATTGGCACCAGTACTTGCATCTCACCTACGAGGGCGGTCGCTGCCAATGGTGCTTCTTCACCGGCGGCTAAAATGCGGACCGACTCAAACTTGGCAAGTTTCGCCAGCAAAGGTTCAAATGCTTGTAGACGACGTTGATCATCGGCATTGGCATTGCTTAACACCACATCAATGCGTTTGGCCATGGAGATTTTCATCTCACCACGGATTTGGCGCACGCCCAGCATCAAGGCCTTAACCCACTCGATGTCAGATTCCGCGTCGGCATCAATATTGGCTTCAACCGCAACCGGCCAAGGTTGCAGCATGATGGTATCGCCTTCTTTGCCGGCAAGTGACTTAATGCGCTGCCAGATTTCTTCGGTGATAAATGGCATGAAAGGATGCGCCAGACGCAGAATCACTTCCAGCACGCGCACCAAGGTTTGGCGAGTGCCACGCACGCGCTCAGCTGGCGCGTTCTCATCCCACAGCACAGGTTTAACCAGCTCCAAATACCATGCGCAGTATTCGTCCCATACAAACTCGTAGAGCGCTTGGGCCGCTAAGTCAAAGCGGAAGGCATCCAGCTGTTTGGTGACTTCGATTTCAGTGCGGTTAAGGGCGGAAATAATCCAGCGATCAACCGGGGAGAGCTCAACAGCCTCGCCACTTGTGCCGCAATCTTTACCGTCGGTGTTTTCTAGAACGAAGTTGGTGGCGTTCCAGAGCTTATTGCAGAAGTTGCGATAGCCTTCGACGCGGCCCATATCGAACTTAATGTCGCGGCCGGTAGAGGCCAGCGAGCAGAAGGTAAAGCGCAGCGCGTCGGTGCCGTAGCTGGCAATGCCGTCTGGGAATTCAGCGCGGGTTTGCTTAGCGATTTTTTCAGCAAGTTTCGGCTGCATCATGCCGCTGGTGCGTTTAGCCAGCAATTCATCCAAGGTGATGCCGTCGACGATATCGAGCGGATCTAAGACGTTACCTTTGGATTTGGACATCTTCTGACCTTGGCCATCGCGCACCAAACCATGTACGTACACGGTTTTGAACGGGATTTGATTGGTCAGATGCAGACTCATCATGATCATCCGGGCAACCCAGAAGAAAATAATGTCAAAACCGGTTACCAACACATCGGTTGGATGGAAGGTTTTTAAGAAGTCGGTTTGTTCTGGCCAGCCTAAGGTTGAAAACGTCCACAGGCCTGAGCTGAACCAGGTGTCCAGAACGTCTTCGTCTTGACGCAGGGCTTCATCATTGCGAATGCCGTATTTAGCGCGCACTTCATCTTCAGTGCGGCCCACATACACGTTGCCGGCCTCGTCATACCATGCAGGGATGCGGTGGCCCCACCACAGCTGACGGCTGATGCACCAGTCTTGGATGTCACGCATCCAGCTGAAGTACATGTTCTCGTATTGCTTCGGTACGAATTGGATATCACCGTTTTCGACCGCAGCAATGGCTTTTTCCGCCAGAGGCTTGGTGGAAACGTACCATTGGTCAGTTAACCAAGGCTCAATGACAGTGCCGGAGCGGTCACCCTTAGGCACTTTTAAGGCGTGGTCATCAATGCCTTCTAAAAGCCCCATCGCATCAAATTCTGCGACGATGGATTTACGTGCATCAAAGCGGTCCATGCCCGCGTATTCGGCAGGCAGGCTGATATTGAGGTTTGCGTTAACGCTGCCGTCGATATTAAAGACCTGCGGTTTAGCTAAAACCGCGGCGTTTTTATCGAAAATGTTGATCAGTGGCAGTTTGTGGCGCTTGCCGACTTCGTAGTCGTTAAAGTCGTGAGCGGGGGTGATTTTCACGCAGCCCGTGCCAAATTCTGGGTCACAGTAATCGTCGCCAATAATCGGGATTAAACGATTAGCCAGCGGCAGTTGTACGAACTGACCAATCAGGTGTTTGTAGCGTGGATCTTCTGGGTGCACGGCCACCGCAGAGTCGCCCAGCATGGTTTCAGGACGCGTCGTTGCAACCACCAAATAATCCAAACCTTCAGTGGTTTTGGCGCCATTAGCCAGTGGGTAACGCAGCTTCCACAGATGGCCTTTCTCGTCGTGGTTTTCTACTTCCAGATCAGAAATTGCTGTGTGCAGCTTGGTATCCCAGTTAACCAAACGCTTGCCACGGTAAATCAAGCCGTCTTCGTGCAGGCGCACAAAGGCTTCTTTAACGGCTTCAGACAAGCCCTCATCCATGGTGAAACGCTCACGCGACCAATCAACAGATGAGCCCAAACGGCGGATTTGACGGGTGATGGTGCCACCAGATTGCTCTTTCCACTCCCAGATTTTCTCAAGGAATTTGTCGCGGCCGAGATCATGGCGCGAAACGCCTTGAGCACCTAATTGACGCTCAACCACCATTTGGGTGGCGATACCGGCGTGATCGGTACCAGGTTGCCATAAGGTATTGCGGCCTTGCATGCGGCGGAAGCGAATCAGGGCATCCATGATGGCGTTGTTAAAGCCATGACCCATGTGCAGGCTACCGGTAACGTTCGGTGGCGGCAGGGCAATGGTGTAGGACTCGCCTGAACCTTGCGGGGCAAAGTAGTTTTTGGACTCCCACTCGGAGTACCAACGAGATTCAATGGCGTGCGGTTGGTAAGTCTTGTCCATGCGCGAGATAGGTCTTCTGGGCAGCTAAACGGGAAACCGACGAGTATAACGCCTGCAACGGCTTGGGCGTAGGGCTGTGTATCTGTCGGCACTTTTAGCGCTTAGGGAGTAAGCGCTCTAAACGTTGTTCAAGGCGTTTGCGAAGCACCGCTTCAATTTGCGGTACAAACTCGTCAATCACTTCCTGCACCAGTAATTCGGCACATTGACGAAGCTCGGGTTCAAGCTGCTTCATCGTCAAATGACGGGCCGCTTCCGTTAAGGGGTTGGCATTGACGGGGGTAAAGGGATCAATGCGCTCCGATAATACCGGAATGCTTTCGCTGGTGACGATATCGGTCAAAAGGGGCGGGCTGGCTGGGTCTTCAAGTAAGTCGCGAATGGATTGCAAGTCATCAAGCAGATGCTGAGCCGGCGGGTTGGGCTTATCCATAAAATTAAACGCGCGTCAGTTGGTGGTTTTGCAAAGCATAGCCTTGCTCGCGATAAAAACGAAAGCGCATCCGCGCCGCTTGCCGGCTAGAAGGTTCGGCAATCACAACTTCGGCAATCCTATTAAAAGATCCGGCAAAGGCAGGCACCTCAGCGCTTAGATTGATAAGCAGCTCAGCAGCAAAGCCCTGTGGCGCTTCATATCCAATCAGTACACCGCTTAAGTTTGCTTCTGCGGCCGTTAAGCTATGAGGAATAAAGGCCTCTGCACGAAATGTCCAAAACAGCTCATTAAGTGTTTGAGCTTGCTCAGCATTATCGCAGTGCACGTAAATTAGGTGGCCAAGGCGCCAAGCTTTCTCCGTTAGTTTGCAAGCAAAGGTATAACGGGCCGAAATTTGGTCGGTGGGTAAAACATAAAAATCGACTTGAGTCATGCCAAAAAGCCCTTGCCCGGAGGCAAGGGCGTCACTCCTTAAGCGTCACATTGCTCAAGCAGGTATTGGGTGAGCAATGGAATTGGGCGGCCGGTGGCGCCTTTGTCCTTGCCGCCGCTTACCCACGCAGTGCCTGCGATGTCCATATGCGCCCAAGAGTAGTTCTTGGTAAAGCGCGATAGGAAGCACGCAGCGGTAATAGTGCCTGCTTTAGGGCCGCCGATATTGGCAATATCGGCAAATGGGCTATCCAGTTGCTCCTGATACACATCAAAGAGCGGCAGCTGCCACGCGCGATCGTCCGCTTTTATGCCGGCCGCTAGAAGCTTATCAACCAGCGCTTGATCGTTACCTAATAAGCCTGAGGTTTGGCTGCCTAGGGCAACTAAACACGCACCGGTTAAGGTCGCAAGATCAATAACCGCTTTAGGTTTGAAGCGCTCAACGTAGGTGAGGGCGTCACATAGAACCAAACGACCTTCGGCGTCAGTGTTAAGGATTTCAACGGTTTGACCGCTCATGGTGGTGACGATATCACCCGGGCGGGTTGCACCGCCGCTTGGCATGTTTTCCGCGCACACCATGACGCCAATCAGGTTTATGGGCAGTTCTAACTCAAGCACAGTTTTGAAGGTACCAAACACGCTGGCCGCGCCGCACATGTCGTACTTCATTTCGTCCATGCCAGCGCCTGGCTTTAAGCTGATGCCGCCGGTGTCGAAGGTAATCCCTTTGCCCACCAACACATACGGTTTGGCCGACTTTTTGGCGCCTTGGTAGGTGAGCACAATCATGCGGGGAGGCTGATCACTGCCTTGTGCAACCGCTAAAAACGCGCCCATACCCAGTTCTTTGATTTTCTTTTCATCCAGCACTTCAACTTTAAGTGCTTTATAGGCTTTGCCCAGCTCTTTGGCGCGCTCTGCCAAATAGCTTGGATGGCAGAGGTTTGGTGGTAAGTTGCCAAGGTCGCGAGTCAAAGCCATGCCGTCAGCGATGGCAACGGCTTGCTTAGCGGCTACTTGAACAGTGGTCTGACGATCTTTAGTGGTCAGTAGAGTAATTTTCTTTAAGCTAAGCGCTGGGCTTTTTTTGCTTTTAAATTCATCAAAACAGTAAGTGCTGGTGGCTAAGCATTCGACCAGTAGGCGAGTCAGTGCACTGACGTCGGCGTCTTGAGTCTGCAGTTCATCTAAAAGGATGCAGGCGTCTGTACCTTTTAACGGTTTTAGTGCACTAAAGAGGCTGTTGGCAATTTTACGAATGTGGGTGTTACTTAGGGCTTCTTTGCCGGTGCCTACGAGTAAAATACGCTCGGCCTTAAGGCCTTGAACATGAGGGATCAGTAAGCTTTGACCGACTTTGCCGTTAAAGTCGCCTTGTTTGAGCACTGCCGTTAGAAGACCTGCGCTTTGTTGGTCGATAACGGTGATCGACTGGCCAAGAGTTAGCGTTTCACCGATAGGCAAAATGAGCGTGGCAGTTTTTAAAGATTCTGGACTTGCGCTTTTAACAAGGAATTCCATGGCTTGTCCCCAAGACAAAGATTGGGCATTACAGGATAATGCCGTGTGTTTTTCCAAAAGCCCGTGTGGGCTGGCATAAATGCAGCTAGTTTGAGCTTAGCTGCTGGAGCCTGACAACCCTGGAGTGTCTGGTTTGATCGTATTCCGCTATTTATCCCGCGAGTTATTGGTGACTTTAAGTGCAGTCAGTGCTGTGCTCTTGGTCATTATCATGAGCGGTCGCTTTATTAAATACTTGGCTCAAGCGGCTCAAGGATTGTTGGACCCTAGCGTATTGCTTTTGATCATGGCATATCGCATGCCGGGTTTTTTGCAACTGATTTTGCCATTAGGTTTGTTCCTAGGCATTTTGTTGGCGTATGGCCGTTTGTATCTCGACAGCGAGATGACGGTTCTCTCTGCCACAGGTATGAGTCAGCAGCGTTTAACGCTCTACACGTTATTCCCGGCTTTAGCAGTCGCTTTAGTAGTGGGTTGGCTTAGTTTGTCACTGGCGCCACAAGGCCTAGCGCAAGTGGCAAAAGTGTTTAATGAGCAAGACGCTATGACCGAGTTCGACACCTTGGTGCCTGGGCGCTTTCAGTCCATGAAGGGCGGCTCAAGGGTGACTTATACCGAGTCGATGTCAGAAAATAACGCGGAGCTTCAAGGCGTATTTATTTCTGAGCAAGAGAATTTGCCAGGTCGCATTCAAGCTCAGGATATTGGCGTATTGGTGGCTGAAAAGGGCAGGCAAGAGATCCGTGAAGATGGCAATCGGTATCTGATTTTAGAAAATGGTTACCGCTACGACGGCAGCCCTGGCTCTGCTGACTATCGTGTCGTGCAATACGATACCTACGGCGTACTCTTACCTAAGCCGCAAATCAGTACAGAGCTTCGAGATCGCGAAGCGATGCCAACGTCCGAATTATGGGCGAGTAAAAATCCCCGTATGCAAGCTGAGCTGCAGTGGCGTCTTTCAATACCTGTATTGGTGTTTGTGGTCACGATTCTGGCAGTGCCGTTATCACGTGTTAATCCGCGACAAGGCCGTTTTCTAAAGCTTTTACCTGCCATTCTCTTATACATGAGCTACTTAGCGCTTTTAATTGCAGCGCGTGGCGCACTGGAAAAAGGGCGGTTACCGATGGAACTGGGGCTATGGTGGGTGCATGCTCTGTTCTTGGCGATTGGCTTGTTATTACTTTATTGGGAGTCACTGATGCTTATGCTAAGTCGTCGCCGTGCTAAGGAGCAGACGCATGCAAAAGCTTGATCGCTATATTCGTAACAGCATTCTGTTGGCTATTGCCGCAGTACTAGGCGTTATTGTGGGCTTGACATTGCTCTTTGCTTTCATTGATGAACTCGGTGATGTTGAAGGCACCTATACCTTGGGTGATGCCATTTGGTACGTGCTATTAACACTGCCAAGAAGGCTTTATGAAATGCTGCCGATGGCGGCACTTATTGGCTGTTTGATAGGTCTGGGTTCGCTTGCCAGTAGCAGTGAGCTTACGGTCATGCGTGCCGCGGGAGTGTCACTTCGCCGTATTGTCTGGGCGGTGATGAAACCCATGCTTTTGGTCATGCTGGGCGGCATTTTAATTGGCGAGTATGTAGCGCCAGCTACTGAGCAAATGGCTCAGGCCAGCCGCTCAATGGCGCAAGGTTCTGGTGCTGCACAGTCTTCTAAACATGGTATTTGGCATCGTCAGGGGCGTGAGTATATTCACATTAACGCGGTTCAGCCTGATGGTGTGTTATTTGGTGTGACGCGTTACGAGTTCGATGATGAGCGCCGTCTGAAGTCTTCAAGCTTTGCACGTAAAGCGCACTATGCAGATTCTGCTTGGCAGCTTGAAGACATCTCTGTGACGCTCTTTCATGCGGATCGAACCGAGGTGGTAAAAAAAGACCAAGAGCGTTGGTCAGTTGAGCTAACGCCTGAGTTATTGGGTACTGTTGTGGTAGAGCCTGAGTCATTACCGCTAACGGGCCTTTGGCAATATGCTAACTACTTGACCGAACAAGGTCTTGCCAATGGTCGTTACTGGCTCGCCTTCTGGACTAAGCTCTTGCAGCCTTTAGTAACGGCAGCGCTTGTTCTAATGGCGATTTCTTTCATCTTCGGGCCATTACGCTCAGTGACGCTTGGGCAAAGAATATTCACCGGTGTGTTGGTGGGATTTGTCTTTAAGATTGTCCAAGATTTACTTGGGCCATCGAGCTTGGTCTTTGGCTTTGCACCAATTGTGGCTGTCTTGTTGCCGGCGATCATTTGTGCGGTGATAGGTTTGTATCTTTTAAGGCGTGCCGGTTAAAGTAAAAATGCCTAGCTTAGCTAGGCATTTTTTTATCTACTTTTTGTGAGCATTTTTAGGTAAATGCACCACAATGCTTTCTGAATAGCGATCATGCCAGGTGCGCTTTTCTTTATCGAAAAGCATCCAGAAATAGCCGAGTCCTAAGGCTAGCCATGAGAAAATCGCAATAAAAAATCGAAGCAAAGCCTGCCAAAGATCAATGGCTGTGCCATCGGGGTTTTGCACCCTAAGCCCCCAAACCTGCATGCCAAGGGTCTGACCATTATGCGTCCAAAACTTGGCAAAAAAACCAAACAGTGAAAACAATAAAATCGTCGATAAAACGGGGTCGATATCAAGTTGGCCGCTTTGTGATAAGGCATTAAGCTTTTCACTGCCATAGACTAGGCGCAGTACGACTTGCTGATAAATGAGGGTGACAACCATCAGTAGAGCAATGGATAGCAGGCTGTCATAAAACATAGCAGCAAAGCGGCGCATTAAGCCTGCTCGTGGGTACTGGCCCTCAGGGCGAAGAATGTGTCTGGCCATTATTTCTCACCAAAAGTTACAAGCACAAAAAAGCCTCTGATGTTGCCACCAGAGGCTTTTTTGCGTGGCAATCACTCAGGCCTGGATTTGGACCTGATCAGCTTGCATGCCTTTTTGGCCTTGCACAGCGATAAAGCTGACTTTCTGGCCTTCTTTCAGGCTCTTGAAGCCGTTGCCTTCGATTGCGCGGAAGTGGACGAACAGATCCGGACCGCTTTCTGGAGTGATAAAACCAAAACCTTTCTCGTCGTTAAACCACTTGACGGTACCGTTCTGACGATTCGACATTATCTTGTTTCCTTGAAGCTTAAGTTGATGACAGTCGCCGCAAGCCGGCGTACTGAACTGGCTGCGAAGGGAGAGTGATTCGAGAAGCGATAAAGCAAATCGTCAGATTTACCGAACCAGGTCACGATTCGTCTGGCCCGCAAGCACAGTTAGAGCACTCTACGTCAACTTGAAAGTGAAAAACAAGCCCTTCGCGCAGGGGAATTTCCGCCGAAGCCAATCTTATTCAAAACTCGCTTTAAAAGCGTCTTTGAAACTGGCTAGCGTAGGCTGTCAAAATGAGAATGTTACAAATGTAACATTAGATAAAAGGCCGTAGCTCAAGAGCTTTGGCGATGGCATAAGCCATTACATTGTGATGAGTATGTACAGCAATGTTACTGAGCCAAGCATCGAAACTCTAGCCGCAATGCTTGGCAGCTATTAAAACAAAAAAGCCAGCTGTAAGGCTGGCTTTTCAGATGTTCAGAAGTAATTGGCAACTACTGAAGCTTTTGTTTGGTGCCCCGGGGGAGACTCGAACTCCCACGTTGTTACCAACGGCGGATTTTGAATCCGCTGCGTCTACCAATTCCGCCACCGAGGCTGATGGCGGCGCAGTATAGGGATGAGTAGTGCATCGGTCAATCACTTCGTGGTTACTTTTTTGCATTTCCGTTAAGATTTAACTCCTTTCTTCGTAGTCAGCCCTTTTTCTCATGCGCGTTGCCGATTTTTCATTCGATTTACCAGAGGCGCAAATAGCTCGGCATCCCTTGCCAGAGCGGTGTGCGAGCCGTTTGCTAGTGCTTGATGGTCAGGATGGCTCATTGCGTCATCAGCAGTTTCCAGATCTTCTGAATTTTTTAAAAGAAGGTGATCTGCTGGTTTTTAATAACACCCGAGTGATTCCTGCGCGCTTATTTGGTCAGAAGGCATCAGGTGGCAAGGTTGAGGTTTTGGTTGAAAGGATGTTGGATGAGCATCGTGTGCTCGCGCATATTCGGGCCAGCAAATCGCCCAAGCCTAATAGTGAGATTGTATTTGAGGACGGCTCGAAGGCGTTGATGCTTGCAAGGCACGACGCGCTCTTTGAGCTTTCTTTTGATGAGGCAGTCTTGCCGCTTCTAGAACGCATTGGTCACATGCCATTGCCGCCTTATATTGATCGCCCTGATGAAGAGGCTGATCGAGAGCGCTATCAAACGGTTTATTCCGATCGTACAAAAGCCGGTGCGGTCGCTGCGCCGACTGCGGGTTTGCATTTTGATGAACCACTTTTAGAGGCGATTAAAGCCAAAGGCGTTGCGACTGCGTTCGTGACATTGCATGTTGGGGCCGGTACCTTTCAGCCCGTGCGCGTTGAGCGCATTGAAGATCATCACATGCACAGCGAATGGCTTGAGGTCACTCAAGAGGTGGTTGAGGCTGTTAAGGCTTGTAAAGCTCGTGGTGGTCGCGTTATCGCGGTAGGTACGACCAGTGTGCGCTCGCTCGAAACTGCGGCATTGGATGGCACGTTAAAAGCCTTTAGTGGTGATACCGATATCTTTATTTACCCGGGCCGCCCATTTCATGTGGTCGATGCCTTAGTGACCAATTTTCACCTGTCTGAGTCGACGCTTTTGATGTTGGTCTCAGCCTTTGCGGGATATCAAGAAACGATGGCCGCCTATAAAGTGGCTGTAGAGGAAGGTTACCGCTTTTTTAGTTACGGTGATGCCATGTTTATCACCCGCAACCCTGCCGCACGCGGCCCCGAGGAGTCTGTATGAGCCGCACTTGCCGGATGAGTTTTGAATTATTAGCCACAGAAGGTAAAGCCCGTCGTGGGCGATTAACGTTTCCGCGTGGCACGGTCGAAACTCCAGCGTTTATGCCAGTTGGCACTTATGGCACGGTTAAAGGCATGTTGCCGCGTGATATCGAGGCCATTGGTGCTGAGATTATTTTAGGTAATACCTTTCACTTGTGGCTGCGCCCAGGTACTGAGGTCATTAAAAAGCACGGCGATCTGCATGATTTTATGCAGTGGAAAGGCCCGATTTTGACGGACTCAGGCGGCTTTCAGGTGTTTAGCCTAGGGGCGATGCGCAAGATCAAAGAAGAGGGTGTGTATTTCTCATCCCCTGTTGATGGCGCAAAAGTCTTTATGGGGCCAGAAGAGTCCATGCAGGTGCAGCGTGATCTGGGTTCTGACATCGTCATGATTTTTGACGAGTGCACGCCTTATCCTGCTGATCATGCGACAGCCAAGAAGTCGATGGAGCTTTCGCTTCGTTGGGCTAAACGCTCTAAAGAAGCCCATGGTGATAACACCGCAGCGCTCTTTGGTATCGTCCAAGGCGGTATGCACGAAGATTTGCGTCAGGTATCTCTTGAGGGGCTTGAGCAAATTGGCTTCGATGGGTATGCCATTGGAGGGCTTTCTGTGGGTGAGCCTAAAGAAGAGATGATCAAGGTGTTGGATTATCTCCCGCCCATGTTGCCTGCAGATAAACCGCGTTACTTAATGGGCGTAGGCAAGCCTGAGGACTTGGTTGAAGGTGTGCGCCGCGGCGTGGATATGTTCGATTGTGTGATGCCATCGCGCAACGCCCGAAATGGTCATCTGTTTGTGGATACAGGTGTGGTAAAAATTCGCAATGCGGTCCATAAGCATGACGACAGTCCACTGGACTCAACGTGTGATTGTTATACCTGCACACACTTTTCTCGCGCTTATCTGCATCATTTAGACAAGTGCGGGGAAATGCTAGGTAGCATGCTCAATACAATCCATAACCTAAGGCACTACCAGCGTTTAATGGCTGGTTTGCGTGAGGCTATTGGACAAGGTAAATTGGCTGACTTCGTTGATTCTTTCTATGCCAAGCGTGGGCTGCCAACGCCACCTTTGGACTGAATGTTTATCTTTTAGCAAGATCCGTACTACAGGAGTAACACATGAGTTTTCTGATTCCCGCCGCTTATGCCGACGCCGCTGCTCCGGCCGCTGCTGCTCCAGGTGGTTTTGAGTGGATCTTCTTAATCGGCTTTTTGGTCATCTTTTATCTGATGATCTGGCGTCCACAGGCAAAGCGTGCAAAAGAGCATAAAAATCTTTTGTCGAGCCTGCAAAAAGGTGACGAAGTAGTTACCAATGGCGGCATCGCCGGTAAAGTCACTAAGGTTGCTGATGACTTCGTTGTTGTTGAAGTTTCAGACAACGTTGAATTGAAGTTCCAAAAGGCAGCCATTGCTGCGACTTTGCCGAAAGGCACGTTGAAAGCCATCTAAGACCCACAATACTCATCGACGGGGCGCGCAAAGCGCCCCGCGTCATAAGCGGGCGGCGTCATGCTTAACAAGTATCCCCTCTGGAAATACCTGCTGATTCTTGCGGTGCTGGCTTTAGGCCTAGTGTACTCAGCACCTAATCTTTATCCCGATGATCCATCGGTACAAATTACTGGCACCAGTACTGCGCTTAAAGTGGATGAGCCAACGCTTGAGCGTGCGGCCAAGGCGTTAACGGATGCTGGCATTACAGTTAAAGGCACAGACCTTGGTGAGCGTGGTGGTTTGCTGCGTTTGACCTCGCTGGCTGATCAACTTCCTGCCAAAGACGTGCTACGCCGCGCTTTGGGTGATGATTATGTTGTGGCGCTAAACCTTGCACCTACAACGCCTGAGTGGCTCGCCAATTTAGGCGCCAGCCCTATGAAATTGGGTCTTGACCTCTCGGGTGGTGTGCACTTCTTGTTAGAAGTGGATATGGAGAAAGCGCAAAGTGCGCGCGTTAAGGTTTATGAAGGCGAAGTTAAAAGCCTGCTGCGTAAAGAGCGTATTCGCTATCGCAGTTTGCCAGTCAATGCGACCTCATTTCAGTTAGGTTTTACTGATACGGGGACACTTGAAAAAGCTCAGGCAGTGATTAAGCAAAACTTTGCTACTGATTTTGATATTCAAGTTGCTGAGCGTAATGGTCTGCAGGTGATGCAGGTTGCTATTACTGAGGCCCGTTTAAGTGAAATTCGCGAATACTCCATCAAACAAAACTTAACCACGGTGCGTAACCGGGTGAATGAGCTGGGCGTGGCTGAGCCTTTGGTTCAGCGTCAAGGTGCTAACCGCATCGTGGTCGAGCTGCCGGGTGTACAAGATACTGCTGAAGCTAAGCGTATTTTGGGGAAAACCGCGAGTCTTGAGTTTCGCTTAGCTGCGGAAAGTGATGCGCCTCGTGCTGCGACCGAGATGTTTGAGTTCCGCGAGGAAGGGCGTCCCGCTGTAGCGCTTGAGCGCAGTTTGATCATCACAGGTGATCAAGTGACTGACGCACAGGCCAGCTATGATGAAAATGGCCGTCCGCAGGTGAATATTCGTCTAGATGGTCACGGTGGTGACCTGATGGCACGTGCGACCCGTACTAATGTTGGGCGTAGCATGGCGGTCATCTTTATTGAGCAGCGTCCAGTCACCCGCTACGTGAAACAAACGGTGGATGGGGTTGAGCAAGAAGTTGCGCTGCAAAGCTTTAAAGAAGAGAAAAAGATCATTTCTCTGGCAACTATTCAGTCACCACTGGGCAGTCAATTCCGTATTACAGGTCTTGATGGGCAGGGTGAATCATCCGAGTTAGCGCTTTTGCTGCGCGCAGGTGGTTTGGCTGCGCCCATGTATTTTGCTGAAGAGCGTACCATTGGTCCAAGCCTTGGCGCTGAGAACATCGCCAAGGGCATTGAGTCGACGTGGTGGGCGATGATCTTTGTCGCGATCTTTGTAATCGTGATTTACAAGTTCTTTGGCGTGCTGGCGACCATCGCACTGGCGTTTAACTTAGTGCTGTTGGTGGGTTTGATGTCGGTCATTGGTGCAACCCTGACCTTGCCCGGTATTGCCGGTATTGTACTGACCTTGGGTATGGCGGTTGATGCCAACGTTTTGATCTACTCACGTATTCGTGAGGAGCTTAAAAACGGCTTGTCAGTGCAACGAGCGATCCATGAAGGCTTTGATCGTGCATACACCGCGATTTTGGACAGTAACCTGACTACGTTGCTGGTCGGTGGCATTCTGTTTGCGTTGGGTACAGGCCCTATTAAAGGCTTCGCCGTTACGTTGTCGCTCGGTATTTTGACGTCAATGTTTACCGCGATCATGTTCACCCGTGCTCAGGTCAACCTGATCTTTGGTGGCCGCAACGTCAAGAAACTCTGGATCTAAGGACTGGCCATGAAAACTATTCGTTTTATGGCGGTACGCAATGTTGCGTTCGCCATTACTGTGCTACTGACTTTGGCAGGTCTCGGTGCGTTGTTTGCTAAAGGTTTGAACTTTGGTTTGGACTTTACTGGTGGAACGCTAATTGAGCTGCAATACGAGCAACCCGCTGATCTTGAGTTGATTAAGAGTGAACTGGGTGAAGCGGGTTATAACGATGCTGTGGTGCAAAGCTTTGGTGCCACGACAGACGTCTTAGTGCGTATGGCGGGAGATGATCCTGATCTAGGGGTGAAAGTTGCCGAAGCGCTGCGTAAGCTCGATCCGGATGCGCTATTTGAAGTCAAGCGTGTTGAGTTCGTAGGGCCGCAGGTGGGTGAGGAACTGCGTGACCAAGGTGGTCTGGCTGTTCTTTTGGCCTTAGGCGGGATCTTGCTGTATTTGGCCTTTCGCTTTCAATGGAAGTTTGGTGTGGGTGCAGTGGCGTCTCTTGCGCACGACACTATCATCACCTTAGGCATCTTAGCGCTGTTTGAAATCCCGTTTGACTTAACGGTTTTAGCGGCGGTGCTGGCGATGGTGGGTTATTCACTTAACGATACGATCATTATTTACGACCGTATTCGTGAAAACTTCCGTCTGATGCGCAAGGCCGACATTATCGAGAATATCGACGTGTCGGTTACGCAAACGCTGTTGCGTACTATGGCTACCTCGTTCTCCACGGCTTTAGCGCTGTTTGCGCTGCTGTGGTTTGGTGGTGACACACTGGCTAACTTTGCGATTACGTTATTAGTGGGTGTGGTAGTTGGTACTTACTCATCGGTTTATATCGGTGCAACCGTTTTGGTATGGCTCAAGCTTACATCCGAGGATTTAATTCCTCCTCCTGTAACGGAAGGTGAAGTAGACGAGCGCCCGTAGTTCGTTTATTAGCTATAAAAAGCCGACTCAAAGGGAACTTTAGTCGGCTTTTTGCTGTCTAAGCGCCCAGATTTTTATAACAAATGGGGGCGATATGAATAAGTCAATGTTAGTAGGTGTGGTGTTGGGCGCTGTTGGGGTGACAGCAGGCGGTGCTTTTGCGACTTACAATTACGTCAGCGGGCCTAAATACGCTGAGGTTTTATCGGTTGATCCCATTACAGAACTTGTGAAAACGCCACGACAGGTTTGTGAGGATGTACAGGTCACTCGACAAAAACCTGTTAAAGACACTCATCAAATTGCAGGCACAGTCATTGGTGCTGTGGCAGGCGGGTTGCTCGGTAACCAAGTCGGTGGTGGTAATGGTAAGAAAATCGCTACCGTCGCAGGTGCCGCTGCTGGCGGTTATGCCGGTAATAAGGTGCAGGAAAATATGCAGGCGGGAAGCACCTATACCACAACAGAAAAGCGTTGCCGCACTGTTACTGACACCTCAGAAAAGATCTCGGGCTACAACGTTAAGTATTCACTAGGCGGTAAGGTTTCAAGTGTGACCATGGATCATGAGCCTGGCAATCGTATCCCTGTGGTAGATGGTCAGTTGCTTACTCAAAAGATGTAAACATAAAAAAGCCCGCATTAAGCGGGCTTTTTATTTTTCAATCGTTAGCGCTTCATGCTGGCCGACAGGTGCGGCTGGATGGCTGTCAGAACAGCTTTAAAGCACTTGGCGTTACCGGCAACCAAATGACCTTTTTCTAAGAAATCATGGCCGCCATTGAAATCGCTGACAAGGCCACCTGCTTCTTGAATCAGCAGTGCGCCTGCAGCCATGTCCCACTCAGACAGACCAAACTCCCAGAAGGCATCAAAGCGACCCGCTGCGACATAGGCGAGGTCAAGGCTTGCCGCACCTGCGCGGCGGATGCCTGCGGTTTGGCCGGTCAGGGCGCGGAACATGCCCAGATAGTTTTCAAGGCCATCTAATTGTTCGTCACGGAAAGGAAAGCCCGTGCCTAACAATGCGCCCTCAAGGCCGCGGCGTTGGCTGACGCGAATACGGCGTCCGTTTAAGGCTGCGCCACGACCGCGGCTTGCGGTAAATTCTTCTTGGCGAACGGGATCAATGATGACCGCGTGCTCAAGGCGACCACGGTATTTACAAGCGATGCTGACGGCAAAGTGCGGGATGCCACGTACGAAGTTGGTAGTGCCATCAAGTGGATCGATGATCCATTGATAATCAGCGCCTTCGCCGGTGCCTTGAATACGGCTGCCTTCCTCGCCGAGAATGCCATGATTAGGAAAAGCTTTGAGGATGGCGTTGACGATAGTTTGCTCGGCAGCGCGATCTACTTCGGTTACATAATCTTTAGCTTGCTTCTCGTCGACGGAAATGACATCCAAGCGTTCGATGGAGCGGAAAATCTGTTCTGCGGCGCTGCGGGCTGCGCGCAGCGCGATATTCAGCATGGGCTGCATGGATGTACACCTAGTTGTCAAAGAAAGCCGTGAATTGTATCAGAAAAGTACGTTGTATGAAGGGGGAGCTTGTCGCATAGCGTTCCATTTAGCCCTTAGGTACTATTTATTTCTTTTCCCTGTAGGGCGCCTTTTCATGAGCATGCTGCATAACATTCGCGTGGTGTTAGTTAATACCAGTCATCCGGGCAACATCGGCGGAGCTGCGCGAGCCATGAAAAATATGGGGCTGACTCGTTTGGTGTTGGTGAATCCGGTGGCTTTTCCAAGTCCTGAGGCAGATGCTAGGGCCTCGGGTGCGACAGATATTCTGGAAAAGGCACAGGTGGTCGAGAGTTTGGAAGAGGCCTTGGTAGGCTGTGCTGTGGTGATGGGGACCAGTGCGCGTGAGCGCGCTATTCCTTGGCCGTTATTGGATCCAAAAGAAAGTGGACAAAAATGCCTTGAGCACATTCAGCAGGGGGATGAAGTGGCTCTGGTGTTTGGTCGGGAGCATTCAGGTCTTACCAATGAAGAGCTATCGCGTTGCCATTTTCACGTCAATATTCCATCGGATCCGACGTTTGCTTCACTTAACTTGGCGACGGCTGTGCAAGTGCTGACATATGAGGCGCGTATGGCTTGGCTGGCTGCAGATGGAAGGCCTACGAAGATTGAGCCGGTTGATACGGATTCAGTCCCTGTAACGGCGGATGAGCTTGAGCAGTTTTATGGTCATTTGGAAAAAACGTTGGTTGAGATAGGTTTTTTGGTGCCTGAGCGACCTCGGCATTTAATGGCGCGCTTGCGCAGGCTTTATGGGCGTAGTGACATCACTAAGCTTGAGATGAATATTCTCCGTGGCATTTTGACGGAGACGCAAAAGGCAGCTCGCGGCGTATTGCACAAGCGCTCAGAATAAAGAGTGGGTGCGACAAAAGGTGTACTTGCTAAGTGTGATGCGTGTCATATCAGACTTTGTTATGATGGCGCGGCCTGCCTAACTAATCCTGAGTAAATTAATAGGTCTTATAGTTGACCTAAATACTCGGGAATAGCATAATTCTCGCAACTCCCGTGATCTTTTGGTGTTCGCCGTGCGACTCACTACTAAAGGCCGCTATGCGGTAACTGCGATGCTTGATCTGGCGCTACATGCCCAGAAAGGGCCTGTGTCTTTGGCTGATATTTCTGAACGCCAGGGCATCTCCTTGTCCTATCTTGAACAGCTGTTTGCCAAATTGCGTCGCAGTCAGCTGGTGTCAAGCGTGCGTGGGCCAGGTGGTGGTTATCAGCTATCACGTGACATGGCTGGTATTGAAGTGGCGCAAGTCATCGATGCGGTGAACGAGTCGGTCGATGCTACGCGTTGCCAGGGGCAGGGTGGATGCCATGGAGGCGATATCTGTCTGACGCATCATTTGTGGTGCGATTTGAGTCAGCAGATTCATGAGTTTTTAAGTGGCATCAGTTTGGCCGACCTGGTGAAGCGTCAGGACGTTCAAGAAGTTGCTCAGCGACAGGATCAGCGCCGTTTAGCGAACGCTGAGAACCTGGACAAGATTGAAACGTCCGCCGTCGAATAAGCCGGGCGCGCCTGATAGGAGAGACTTAGATGAATTTGCCGATTTACCTCGATTATTCTGCCACCACGCCAGTAGATCCGCGTGTTGCCCAGAAGATGAGCGAGTGTCTGTTAAAAGAGGGTAACTTTGGTAACCCAGCTTCGCGCTCGCACATTTTTGGCTGGAAAGCAGAAGAGGCGGCGGAAAATGCGCGTCGTCAGGTAGCGGAGCTGGTAAATGCCGATCCTCGTGAGATTGTTTGGACGAGTGGTGCAACTGAATCTGACAACTTAGCCATTAAAGGTGTTGCACATTTCTACGCCTCCAAAGGCAAGCACATCATTACCTCCAAAATCGAGCACAAAGCTGTTTTGGATTCTACCCGTCAGCTTGAGCGCGAAGGGTTTGAGGTGACTTACCTTGAGCCGGGTGAAGATGGTTTGATCACCCCCGCCATGGTTGAAGCTGCGCTTCGTGAAGACACCATTTTGGTGTCGATCATGCATGTGAACAACGAAATTGGCACGATCAACGATATCGCTGCTATCGGTGAGCTGACGCGCGCGCGTGGGGTGTTGTTCCATGTTGATGCTGCTCAATCGACTGGTAAGGTCGATATCGATCTGGAAAAACTCAAAGTTGATTTGATGAGCTTTTCTGCGCACAAAACCTACGGCCCAAAAGGCGTTGGTGCTTTGTATGTGCGTCGTAAGCCACGTGTGCGCTTAGAAGCGCAAATGCACGGTGGTGGTCACGAGCGTGGCATGCGTTCTGGCACATTGGCGACTCACCAATTGGTCGGTATGGGTGAAGCCTTCCGTATCGCCAAAGAAGAAATGCATGCTGAAAATGCCCGTATTCTCGCGCTGCGTGAGCGTTTTTATGCTCAGGTTGCTGACATGGAAGAGCTCTATATCAATGGCAGCATGGAACATCGCGTGCCGCACAATTTGAACCTCTCTTTCAACTACGTTGAAGGTGAGTCGTTGATTATGGCGCTGAAGGATCTGGCCGTTTCGTCTGGTTCTGCCTGTACGTCGGCTTCGCTTGAGCCTTCTTATGTACTGCGTGCCTTAGGCCGTAATGATGAGCTGGCACACAGCTCCATTCGTTTTACCTTCGGTCGGTTTACCACTGAAGAAGAAGTGGATTACGCCGCCAGCAAGATCAAAGAAGCAGTGAATAAGCTGCGTGAGCTGTCACCACTTTGGGACATGTTCAAAGAAGGTGTGGATTTGTCCAAAGTCGAGTGGGCAGCACACTAATAGCTGCCTAGCGGCGACTTTTGAAAGAGGATTAGCAGTAATGGCTTACAGCGAAAAGGTAATCGATCACTACGAAAACCCACGTAACGTCGGCAAGATGGATGCTGAGGACCCTAACGTGGGTACTGGCATGGTGGGTGCGCCTGCTTGTGGCGACGTGATGCGTCTGCAGATCAAAGTGAATGAACAAGGCGTTATTGAAGACGCTAAATTCAAGACTTACGGCTGTGGTTCGGCAATCGCTTCAAGCTCTCTGGCAACTGAGTGGATGAAGGGTAAAACCTTGGATGAAGCTGCCAGTATCAAAAACACTGACCTTGCTGAAGAGTTGGCGTTGCCACCTGTGAAGATCCACTGCTCGGTACTGGCTGAAGATGCCATTAAAGCCGCAGTACGTGACTACAAGCAAAAGAAAGGCTTGGTCTGAGGATTTTTGCATGGCAATCAGCATGACTGAAGCGGCAGCCCGCCATATCCAGCGTTCGCTGGAAGGGCGTGGCAAGGGCGTGGGTATTCGTCTAGGTGTGCGCACCACAGGATGCTCAGGGCTTGCCTATGTACTCGAGTTTGTCGATGAGACAGCGGCTGAAGATACAATCTTTGAGCATCATGGTGTAAAGATCATTATTGATCCGAAAAGCCTCGTGTATTTAGACGGTACTGAGCTTGACTTCGTTAAAGAAGGGCTCAACGAAGGGTTTAAATTTAATAACCCTAATGCTCGCGGCGAATGTGGCTGTGGTGAAAGCTTTAATGTGTGAGGTGGTCTATGGGTAGTCCTTGCCACTTCGCTTTATTTGGCTTGCAGCCAAGCTTTGCGATAGACCTTGAGCGCTTAGCATCCCGTTATCGGGAACTGGCGCGCGAGGTTCATCCCGACCGTTTCAGTGATGCTTCTGATGCTGATAAGCGCCAAGCGCTTGAAAAGTCTGCTGCGCTTAATGAAGCGTATCAGACCTTGCGCAATGCGCCGGCGCGTGCGCGTTATCTACTGAATTTGCAAGGCTCTGAAGTGCCGTTAGAAGTAACGGTACAAGATCCTGAGTTTTTATTTCAGCAAATTGAGTGGCGTGAAGAGTTAGAAGAATTACAAGACTCCGCCAATATGTCCGCCCTAAGTGCGTTTAAGCGCAAGCTCAAAACCGCACAGCAAGCGTTGAATGACGAATTTGGCACCTGTTGGAATCTTGCGCAAAAGCGCGAGCATGCAGAACGCTTAATGCGTCGCATGCAGTTTCTCGACAAGCTCAATTATGAAGTGCGCCAACTCGAAGAGCGCCTTGACGATTAACCTTGGGGCATCGCCTCGTTATTAAGTCAGATAGTTATGGCCTTACTGCAGATTGCTGAACCTGGGCAAAGTCCAAAGCCACACCAGCGCCGTTTGGCGGTGGGAATTGATCTAGGCACCACTAACTCCTTAGTGGCAAGCGTGCGAAGTGGCTTGGCTGAACCTTTGGCGGATGCCCAAGGAAAAGTGATTCTGCCAAGTGCTGTGCGTTATCACGCCGATCGAGTCGAGGTGGGAGAATCAGCGCGTGCTGCTGCGGCGCTGGATCCATACAACACAATCGTCTCAGTTAAGCGTTTAATGGGGCGTGGCTTAAGTGATGTTCACCAGTTGGGTGAGCAGCTTCCATACCGTTTTAGTCAGGGCGAGTCGCAAATGCCCTTTATTGAGACCGTGCAGGGTCCTAAAAGCCCTGTTGAGGTTTCAGCTGATATCTTGCGTGCGCTGCGTGAACGCGCCGAAGAAACGTTAGGCGGTGATTTGGTTGGTGCGGTCATTACTGTGCCGGCTTATTTTGATGATGCACAGCGTCAAGCAACCAAAGATGCTGCTCGTCTGGCGGGCCTTAGCGTTCTGCGCTTGCTGAATGAGCCTACTGCAGCTGCTGTTGCATATGGACTCGATCAGAATGCTGAAGGCGTAGTAGTGATTTACGACCTGGGTGGCGGCACCTTTGATGTGTCGATTCTGCGCTTAACGGCTGGTGTTTTTGAGGTCTTAGCAACAGGCGGCGACACGGCGTTGGGTGGCGATGATTTTGATCATGCTATTGCGCAGTGGATTATGGCTGAGGTAGGCCTCTCGCAGGATATATCGCCTGCGGTACAGCGTGAGTTACTGCAAATTGCACGTAATGCTAAAGAGTCGCTGACGGCAGAATCGAGTGTTGACGTGCGCTTTGGTGAGTGGGCCGGTGTCCTGACGCGTGATGCGTTTAATGCTCTGATTGAGCCGATGGTGGCGCGAACGTTAAAAGCGTGTCGCCGCGCGGTACGTGACGCTGATATTGAGCTCGAAGATGTTCACTCGGTCGTCATGGTTGGTGGTTCGACGCGGGTGCCGCATGTACGCGAGGCGGTCGGTGAGCTTTTTGCTTGCGAGCCTTTAACGAATATCGATCCTGATCAGGTGGTCGCCATTGGCGCCGCGATTCAGGCTGATACATTGGCAGGTAACAAGCGTGAAGGCGGTGATTTACTGCTGCTAGACGTCATTCCATTGTCATTAGGTCTTGAGACAATGGGCGGCTTGATGGAAAAAGTGATCGCACGTAATACCACGATCCCGGTCGCCAGGGCTCAAGAGTTTACGACTTACAAAGATGGTCAGACGGCCATGATGATTCATGTGCTTCAAGGCGAGCGTGAATTAATCAGTGATTGTCGCTCCTTGGCGCGTTTCGAGCTGCGTGGTATTCCGCCAATGGTGGCCGGTGCTGCCAAGATACGTGTGACATTCCAAGTCGATGCTGATGGACTGTTGAGTGTGTCCGCGCGCGAATTAAGCTCAGGTGTCGAATCGAGTATTCAGGTTAAGCCTTCCTATGGTCTGACGGATGGCGAAATTGCGCGAATGTTGCAAGATTCATTCGCTAACGCCGGATTCGATAAGGATCAGCGTGCGCTGCGTGAACAGCAAGTCGATGCTGAGCGCTTATTAGAAGCAGTGGAGTCGGCTCTTGCAGTGGACGGTGAGCGCCTTCTGGATGCGGACGAGCGTCTGGTGATTGATGCTAGCATGCAAGCGCTGCGTGAGCTTCTGGCTAGCACGACAGACGTCGGGGCACTTGAGCAACAAATTAAACAACTAAGTCATATCACAGATGCTTTTGCTGCCCGTCGCCTTGATGCGTCGGTGAAGGCGGCTCTGTCAGGGCGCACGTTAAACGAGATTGAGGACTGATCCTATGCCGCAGATTATTTTTCTACCGCACGCAGAGCATTGCCCAGAGGGTGCGGTTATTGAGGCAGAGGTAGGTGAGACGGTACTGGATGCCGCGCTGCGCAGTGGTATTGATATCGAACATGCCTGCGAAAAATCCTGTGCGTGCACCACATGCCACGTCATTGTGCGCGAAGGGTTTGGTTCTCTTGAACCTTCTGATGAGCTTGAAGATGACATGCTCGATAAGGCGTGGGGGCTTGAGCCGAATTCGCGCTTGTCGTGTCAGTCTGTTGTGGCTGACGAAGATTTAGTGGTTGAGATCCCGAAGTACACGATTAACCAAGTTTCTGAAGGGCACTAAGGAGCAGCTGTCATGGGTCTTAAATGGACTGATGTGCAGGATATTGCCATTGAGTTGGCCGATAGCTTGCCTGATGTAGATCCGCGTTACGTGAACTTTGTGGACTTGCAGCGCTGGGTTTTAGCCTTGCCAGGTTTTGAAGGCGACCCTCGTCACAGCGGTGAAAAGGTGCTTGAAGCGATTCAAGCGGCTTGGATTGAAGAGGCCGACTGAGCCTTGTGATGCGCTGTACTTATGCTTTATCTCAAACCCGCGTATAATTCGCGGGTTTTATTTTCCGCTTTAACCCTCGATACGGGAGCTCTACCATGGCTGTTCAACGTACTTTCTCCATCATCAAGCCTGACGCTGTTGCTAAAAACGTCATCGGCGAAATCACTTCCCGTTTCGAAAAAGCCGGCCTGCGTGTCGTTGCTTCGAAAATGGTTCAACTGTCTGAGCGCGAAGCAGCTGGTTTCTACGCTGAGCACAGCGAGCGTGGCTTCTTCAAAGATTTAGTTGCATTCATGACCTCGGGTCCTGTGATCGTTCAGGTTTTAGAAGGCGAAGACGCTGTTCTGAAAAACCGCGAGCTGATGGGCGCTACTAACCCTAAAGAAGCCGCTGCTGGCACTATCCGTGCTGACTTTGCTGTTTCTATCGACGAAAACGCTGTTCATGGTTCGGACTCTGAAGCTTCTGCTGCGCGTGAAATCGCGTACTTCTTCGCTGCAACCGAACTGTGCGATCGCATTCGCTAAGTAATGGCTGTACGAGGTGAATCCATGAGCAAGACAAACCTGTTGGGTCTGACCCAAACCGAGATGGAATCGTTTTTCGAATCTATCGGCGAAAAACGCTTCCGCGCCGGACAGGTGATGAAGTGGATTCACCACTTTGGCGTCGATGATTTCGACGCCATGACGAATGTTGGCAAGGCTTTGCGCGAAAAGCTCAAAGACCTTGCTGAGATTCGGGCACCTGAAATCGTTAGCCAAGATATCTCTGCTGACGGTACCCGTAAATGGGTGGTGCGCGTGGCCTCTGGCAGTTGTGTTGAAACCGTTTATATCCCTGCGGCAGGTCGTGGCACGTTATGTGTTTCGAGCCAAGCCGGGTGCGCCCTTGATTGCAGTTTTTGCTCAACGGGCAAGCAAGGTTTTAACAGCGATTTGACCAGCGCTGAAATTGTGGGCCAGGTATGGATTGCTAATAAATCTTTCGGCACTGTGCCTGCCAAAATCGACCGTGCTATTACCAACGTGGTAATGATGGGCATGGGCGAGCCATTATTGAATTTTGATAATGTCGTAAACGCCATGAGCGTCATGATGGATGATCTGGGTTACGGCATTTCTAAACGTAAAGTGACTTTATCAACCTCCGGCGTTGTGCCGATGATTGATAAGCTAGCAACGGTCACAGACGTTTCTTTGGCCCTTTCATTACATGCACCTAACAATGCGCTGCGTAATGAACTGGTGCCGATTAATAAAAAGTACCCGCTTGAAGTACTTCTACCTGCATGCCGTCGTTACATTGAAGGCTTAGGGGAAAAACGGTATCTGACCGTTGAATACACGCTGTTAAAAGACGTTAATGATCAGCCTGAACATGCGGCAGAAATGATTGAGCTGCTGAAAGGGTTCCCTTGTAAAATCAATTTGATCCCGTTTAACCCGTTCCCGCACTCTGGTTATGAGCGCCCGAGCAATAATTCGATTCGCCGTTTCCAAGATTTGTTGCATAGTGCAGGGCATAACGTAACAGTACGTACTACCCGTGGTGATGATATTGATGCAGCATGCGGGCAGTTAGTGGGGCAAGTGATGGATCGCACGCGCCGTAGTGAGCGCTACATTGCGGTCCGTCAGCTTGAGGCTGATGCACAATTAGGTAAAGAAACGCGATAAGCAAAGGGAGGGCTCACATGGCAGTGCGTAAAGCGCTGGCGTTAGTTGCGGTGATGTTGTCGGGCTGTGTAACCACAGGCGATATTGACCCAATGAGAACGCCAGAAGGTCGTGAGCGAGCCCGCGATGCTTTCATTGAGTTAGGCATCGGCTATTTAGAGCGTGGTTCAACCGAGCAAGCCAAAGGCCCGCTTAAGCAAGCGCTTGAGATTGATCCTAAAAGTGCCAATGCACATATGGTGTTGGCACTGGCTTTTCAGTTAGAAATGGAAGATGCATTGGCTGAGCAGCATTTTAAGCAAGCACTTTCCATTGAGCCAAACAATGCTCGTCTGCTGAATAACTACGGCAGTTTTTTGTTTGAGCAAGAGCGCTATCAGGATGCGCAAAAATCGTTTTTAAAAGCCTCAGAGGACAACATGTACTCTGAGCGCTCACGTGTTTTCGAAAATCTTGGCCTTACCGCTCTCAAACTCAATGACATTGAAGGCGCAAAGCACCATTTCACCCGTGCGCTGCGCTTAAACGCTAGGCAGCCACGTGCGCTTCTGGAAATGGCTGAGTTGGCTTACCAAGAACAGGATTTTGTTGCTGCGCGAAACTATTATGAAAGCCACACACAGCTTTCAGATCATTCAGCGCGTAGTTTGTTGTTAGGTGTGCGCTTGGCGAATGTGTTTGATGATCGCAGTAAGGCTGCAAGCTTAGGTCTGCAACTCCGGCGGTTATACCCCGGGACTGTGCAATATCAGCAATATCTTTCGGAGCAAAAATGAAGCCGCAAACCTCCGGGGCACCTGAGTCAATATCGTTACCCGGCGACATGTTACGCCACGCTCGGGAAGCACGAGACTGGACGTTAGCCGATGTGGCCAATCAGCTTAATTTGACGCGTCAGCGTCTTGAGCAGTTAGAAGCTGGGGAGTTCGAAAAACTACCAGGGCATACGTTTGCTAGAGGCTATCTGCGCGCGTATGCCAAACTCTTAGGTTTAGATCCTCAAGAAATTGTAGCCGCATTTGATCGGCAAATTGGCACGGAAGAAGTCGCCAGTGAGGTCAAAAGCATCGGTCGCATTAATGAACCGATGCGTGTGCCGCAAACGGCTTTGCGTGTGCTGAGTTTATTGGTGCTGTTGGTGCTGGGCGCAGTCGGGTTTTTCTGGTGGCAGGAGCGTTCTGTGCAAATGGCGGCAGTTGAAGTGGCAGCGCCGGAGCATATTGAGGTTGAAAGTGCCGATGGCACAACGCTGCTTCACCCTCTAACCGAATTAGAAGACGAGGCTGTTGCAGAAAGCCAAGTGGCAGAAGTGCCGGCAAGTGCGTCTGAGCCTGCTGAATCTACAGTTCAATCCCCTTCAACAACGGCAACAGATGAGGCGGTTCCACTCAATGCATCTGAAACCGCTTCAGAGACGACGTCCGTTGCGCCCGTTGAGCCTGTAGCTGAAGAATCAGCGCCAACTGCAGAAACTCAAGCAGATACCAATGAGTCGACACCTGCTCCTGTACTTGCAGAGGGTGAAGGTCTGGTTGAAATTGTGTTCAACGATACCTGCTGGGTGCAAATTAAAGACGCTAATAAACGTATTCTGCACAGTTCGATTAAACGCGCCGGTGAAGAGCTGCGCGTATCAGGCCCTATTCCGATTGAAGTGCATTTGGGTGTGGCAAAAGCTGCTGCGATTACATTTAACGGGAATCAACTGGATATGAGCCCGTACTCGAGCGGTGAGACCGCACGTATTAAATTGGGGCAGTAACATGCATTGCGAGTCACCTATTAAACGTCGGCAGTCACGTAAGATTTGGGTTGGGAATGTACCGGTTGGTGGTGATGCACCTATCTCTGTGCAAAGCATGACCAATACCAATACGTGCGATGTTGCAGCAACCGTTGAGCAAATCCGTCGTTTACAAGAAGTAGGCGCTGATATCGTACGGGTATCGGTGCCTGATATGGATGCCGCTGAAGCGTTTGGACGCATTAAAAAGCAAGTCAGCCTTCCTTTGGTTGCAGATATTCATTTTGATTATCAAATCGCACTTCGCGTGGCTGAGCTTGGGGTTGATTGCTTGCGCATTAACCCGGGCAATATTGGCCGTGAAGATCGTGTGAGAGCTGTTGTAGAGGCTGCGCGTGATCGTGGCATCCCGATCCGGATTGGAGTGAATGCCGGATCTTTAGAAAAAGATCTGCAAAAAAAATACGGAGAACCGACTCCAGAAGCGCTCGTTGAGTCGGCACTGCGCCATGTTGAGCATTTAGATCGTTTAAATTTCCCGGACTTTAAAGTCAGTGTTAAAGCGTCTGATGTGTTTATGGCAGTAGAGGCGTATCGCCTGTTGGCCAAACAAATCGAGCAGCCTTTGCATTTAGGCATTACCGAGGCGGGCGGCTTACGCTCAGGTACCGTTAAATCCGCGGTAGGTCTGGGGATGCTTTTAGCGGATGGAATTGGCGATACCATTCGGATTTCGCTCGCGGCAGATCCTGTTGAAGAGATTAAAGTCGGCTTTGATATCTTAAAATCCCTGCGTTTACGCTCGCGCGGGATTAACTTTATCGCCTGCCCAAGCTGCTCGCGGCAAAACTTTGACGTGGTGAAAACTATGAATGAGTTAGAGGCACGCGTTGAAGATTTGTTAGTGCCATTAGATGTTGCGGTGATTGGCTGTGTGGTCAATGGCCCAGGCGAGGCAAAAGAAGCGCACATCGGTTTGACAGGTGGCCAGCCTAATTTGGTGTATATCGATGGTAAACCTGCGCAAAAGCTGACCAACGATAATTTGGTAGATGATCTTGAGCGCTTGATCCGCGAAAAAGCTGCCGAAAAACAAGCTGCTGACGCGCTAGTGATTGCGCGTAGCTAAGAAGTAAGCCCCATGAATGTGGGGCTTAGATGAAGGAATTGTGTGTGAGTAAGCCTTTACAAGCCATTCGTGGCATGAACGACATATTGCCTGAGCAAACCCCGCTGTGGCGCTACTTTGAGGGCACTGTTGCTAAGCTTTTAGACGGTTATGGCTATCGTCAAATTCGTATGCCGGTGGTTGAATTTACTGATCTTTTCAAGCGCTCGATCGGTGAAGTCACCGACATCGTCGAAAAAGAGATGTACACCTTCGCCGATCGCAATGGTGATTCATTAACACTGCGTCCTGAAGGGACGGCGAGCTGCGTACGGGCGGTGCTTGAACACGGCATTACCGGCGGTGGTCAAGTCCAAAAGCTTTGGTATATGGGCCCGATGTTCCGTCATGAACGTCCACAAAAAGGCCGCTACCGTCAGTTCAACCAAATCGGAATTGAGGTCTTTAACCTTGAAGGTCCGGACATTGATGCTGAGCTTATTGCACTAACATGGCGGTTGTGGGGAGCGTTAGGGCTTCAGGATGCGGTTAAGCTTGAGCTGAACAGTCTTGGTACGAGTGAAGCTCGCGCCCGCTACCGTGAGGCTCTGGTAACCTTCTTAGAAGCACGTCTTGATCAGCTAGATGAAGACAGCAAACGTCGTTTATCTACTAATCCGCTGCGTATTCTTGACAGTAAGAATGAGCAAACCCAAGCCGTTTTGGTTGATGCGCCTAAGCTTGCGGATTACTTAGACGATGAATCGAAAATTCATTTCCAAGGTTTGACTGCACGGTTAGAGGCGGCGGGCATTCCTTACGTTGTGAACCCTAAGCTGGTACGTGGCCTTGATTACTATTCAAAAACAGTTTTTGAGTGGGTCACTGATCAATTAGGTGCGCAGGGTACTGTGTGTGCTGGTGGCCGTTACGATGGTTTAGTTGAGCAAATGGGCGGCAAGCCAACACCCGGTGTTGGTTTTGCGATGGGTGTTGAACGCTTGGTGCTGCTGATTGAAAGCTTAGGTAAAGTACCGGCAGAACTTGCGCGCCAAGTTGATGTGTACTTATGCGCCTTTGGCGAAGCATGTGAGCTTGCCGCGTTGCCACTGGCTGAAAAGTTACGTGACCAAGTGCCAGGGCTTCGTTTGCAGGTCAACGCAGGCGGTGGCAGCTTTAAAAGCCAGCTTAAAAAGGCTGATAAGAGTGCGGCGTTGTACGCCTTGGTTTTAGGTGAGGACGAACTGGCACGTGGCGTGGTAGCTTGCAAACCATTGCGCGGCCAAGGCGAGCAACAAGAAATGCCAATCGCCGAATTAGCGAATGAGTTAGCGCGCGCACTGGCGCAAAACTGATAGATCAGAATAAGGAGTTTTGGGGTGAGCAATACGACCGATGATGAACAAATTGCGCAGATCAAGGACTGGTGGCAGCGCAATGGCAAGCCCCTGCTCACTGGCGGAATCGTAGCGCTGGCGATCGTGTTTGGCTGGCAGGCGTGGCAAAACCATAAAGCCAATCATGCTTTTGGTGCATCGGCTGTTTATCAGCAGCTTTTGGATGTGGCTTTAGCGCCGTCGGGTGAACTTGATAAAGCAGCATTAGCTGAGTTGACCACTAAACTCAAAACAGAATACGGCTCAACAGCTTATGCTCAATACGCCTCGTTGTTTTTAGCTAAAGTGGCTGTTGAACAAGATCAATTAGCCGATGCTGCGAGCGAATTAAAAGCGGTCATGGACAAGCCCTTTGATGATGTAATGGGTGAAATTGCTCGTCAGCGCCTAGCGCGCGTATTGTCAGCTCAAGGCGAAACCGAACAAGCGCTTAAGCTTTTAGAGGCCGGCAAGGTTGTTTCTCAGTTTGTTGCTCAGCGTGAAGAGATCAAAGGCGATCTTCTGGTAAAGCTGGGTCGTACTGATGAAGCACGTGAAGCGTATCGCAAGGCTAAAGCGGCAATGAGCGATGAAGCTTCGCAAGGTGTGGTTGAGATGAAACTCAATGACTTGGCCAAAGGGGATGCATAAGGTGATGCGTTGGAAGACCGCAGCAGTGCTGAGCCTTGCGGTGTTAGCCGCAGGTTGCAGCAGCAACAGCAAAAAGGAATTGCCACCGGCAGAGCTGCCTAAATTTGAGGCGGAAGTCTCCTTTAAAAAGGTATGGAGCCAGTCTATTGGCGATGGCCAAGGCGAAACATACAATATGCTAGTCCCTGTTGTTGAGGGTGAGCGCATTTTCGTAGCAGACGTTAAAGGACAGGTTTACGCACTCGATCGTGAGAGCGGTAAAACCCTGTGGCGTAACAAGCTTAAAACGGACGTGTCTGGTGCAGTAGGTGCTGGCTACGGTTTGGTTTTAGTCGGTACGTTAAAAGGCGATGTCATTGCGCTTGATAGCGAAACCGGTGAAGAAAAGTGGCGTGCGAAAGTCAACAGCGAAGTGCTCTCAGCGCCTGCTGTCAACGGCGACATCGTTGTGGTGCAGACCCAAGATGACACTGTTTATGCCTTTGAAGCCTATAGCGGTAACCAACGCTGGGTGTTTAATAACACGCCTGCTGTCCTGACACTGCGTGGCTCAAGCAGTCCGCTGTTAACCAATCGTTTAGCGGTGGTGGGTTTATCTAGCGGTAAAGTTCTGGCGTTAGACACGGAGCGAGGCTTACCGATTTGGGAGCAGCGCGTAGCCGTGCCTCAAGGCCGATCTGAGCTTGAGCGTATTGTAGACATTGACGGTGGCTTGCTGCTCTCAGGCGATACTGTGTATGCCGTGAGCTATCAGGGCCGTGTTGCCGCACTTGACCTCGAAAGTGGTCGCACACTGTGGGAACGCGAAGCATCAAGCGCTATGGGGCTTGCGCAAGGGTATGGCAGCATTTATGTCAGCCAAGATTCAGGCACCGTAGAAGCTATTGATGAGCGTTCAACCTCTGCGCTTTGGAGTAACGATGCTTTAGCCCGTCGCCAGTTGTCGACACCTGCTGCGTTTTCCAGCTATGTGGCTGTGGGTGATCTGGAAGGCTATCTGCATTTGATCAGTCAAGTAGACGGCCGCTTCGTGGGTCGTGTTAAGGTCGATGGCCAAGGATTACGGGCACGTCCTGTGGTCGAAGGCGATTGGATCTATGCTTATGGCAACAGCGGTAAGCTTGTGGCATTGACGCTTAAATAGTTTAAGCGAGCTAAACCTCTGGGTTTAGCGGCGTTATGTTTGGCCGCTGCCACAAGCAGCGGCCTTTGTGTTTTCTGAATATTTGCAAGGTTTAAGCCTTATGGTTCCCGTAATTGCCCTGGTGGGCCGCCCGAACGTAGGCAAATCCACTCTTTTTAACCGCCTAACCCGTAGTCGTGATGCGATTGTGGGCGACCTATCAGGCCTAACTCGTGACCGCCAGTACGGTGAAGCGAAGTGGCAAGGGCGGACTTACATCGTGATTGATACTGGCGGTATCTCAGGCGATGAAGAGGGAATTGATGCGAAAATGGCTGAGCAGTCTCTACAAGCCATTGAAGAGGCTGATGCTGTTCTGTTTTTGGTGGATGCGCGTGCAGGTCTGAATGCGGCTGATCAAATGATCGCTGACCACCTGCGTCGTCGTGGTAAACAAGCATTTTTGATCGTCAACAAGGTTGATAACCTCGACAGTGACGTGGCCATGGCTGAATTCAGCCCGCTGGGTATGGCAACGGTTCTGCCTATTGCTGGGGCCCACGGCCGTGGTATCCAGCAAATGTTGGAAGCCACGATTGGTAGTTTTCCTCGCGATAATGCTCAAGAAGAGGGTGAAGAAGGCGAGGAAGTTGTTGCAGAAGGCCAAGAACTTAAGCGCATTCCAGGCCCTAGCGAAAAAGACGGCATTAAGATCGCTATCATCGGGCGTCCAAACGTTGGTAAATCGACGTTGGTTAACCGTATGCTCGGTGAAGAACGGGTGATTGTTTATGATCACGCAGGCACCACGCGTGACAGTATTTACATCCCATTTGAACGTGATGAAGAAAAGTACACCTTGATTGATACCGCAGGTGTTCGACGCCGCGGGAAGATCTTTGAGTCGGTTGAGAAGTTTTCGGTTGTTAAAACGCTTCAAGCCATTCAAGACGCGAACGTGGTGATCTTTGTCATGGATGCCCGTGAGGGTGTGGTTGACCATGATTTGAACCTTTTAGGCTTTGTGCTTGAGACCGGTCGAGCGCTGGTGATCGCCCTCAATAAATGGGATGGCATGGAGTCTGGCGAGCGCGATTACGTTAAGAAAGAGCTTGAGCGTCGGTTGTTCTTCGTCGATTTTGCGGACATTCACTTCATTTCCGCTAAGCATGGCACCGGTGTTGGTAATCTGTATAAATCGGTACAGAACTCCTTTACCTCAGCTGTAACCCGCTGGCCAACCAGTCGTCTGACGCAGATTTTGGAAGATGCGGTGCGTGAGCATCAGCCACCAATGGTTAATGGTCGCAGGATTAAGCTGCGCTACGCCCACTTAGGCGGCGCTAACCCACCGATTATCGTGATCCACGGTAACCAAGTGGATGAAGTGCCTAAGTCGTATACCCGTTACTTGGAAAATACCTATCGCCGAGTCCTGAAGCTCGTTGGTACGCCGATTCGCATCGAATACAAAGGCGGCGACAACCCTTATGAGGGGAAAAAGAACAAGCTGACGGACCGTCAGGTCAATAAGAAACGCCGCTTGATGAGTCACCACAAGAAGGCTGAGAAGAAACGTCGCGATAAACGATAATTCGCAAGCGTTTGCTGTCTTCTGAGGCTGTCGAGGGTGACGTTGTCATGTTCGGTGGCCTTTTTTATGCCTGAGGGTTTAGGGTTTTATGTTAGGAACAAAGCTGCCACAGGTTGGCACAACTATTTTTACGACGATGTCGCAGTTGGCGAATGAGTGCGGCGCGATCAATCTCTCGCAAGGCTTCCCTGATTTTGAAAGTCCAAAGCCTTTACTTGAGGCGTTGGGGCGCTACAGTTTGGCCGGGCAGAATCAGTACGCCCCGATGATAGGTCTTGAGTGTCTGCGTCATGAGATAGCTTCTCAAATTGCAGCGCGTGATGGCAGGAAACTCAATCCAGATACTGAAATCACCATTACCCCAGGAGCCTCTCAAGCGATTTTCTGTGCCATCCAAGCGCTGGTGCGTTTAGGTGATGAAGTCATTGTGTTTGACCCCTGTTATGACAGTTATGAACCTTCGGTAGTATTGGCAGGAGGTACGTGTGTCCATCTGCCCTTAACGCTTCCCGATTTTAAGATTGATTGGCAAAAGCTAAACGATGCTATTACGGATAAAACGCGCCTTGTCATTATCAACAGCCCCCATAACCCTAGTGGGCGTTTGATCACCCGAGAGGACCTTGATCAGTTAGCGGCGTTGCTACGTGGACGAGAGGTTTATCTGTTAAGTGATGAAGTCTACGAGCATTTGGTGTTTGATGGCGCCAAGCACGCAAGCGTGTTGGCACATGATGAGCTGTATGAAAAAGCTTTCGTAGTCAGCTCTTTTGGCAAAACCTTTCATGTCACAGGCTGGAAGACAGGTTATATCGTCGCGCCGCCTGCCTTAACGCAGGAAATGCGTAAGATTCATCAGTATGTAAGCTTTGCAGCGGTTACGCCGATTCAACATGCGGTTGCTGAATTTATGGCGACATATCCTGAGCACATCACCGAACTTGCCGATTTCTACCAAGCCAAGCGTGATCTTTTTACCAGCGCATTAGCGAACTCGCGCTTTACATGGACTCAAGCCGCAGGCACCTATTTTCAGTTACTGGATTACTCAGGCATACGTGATGATTTAAATGACGTTGAGATGTCTCTTTGGCTGACCAAAACCTATGGAGTCGCCAGTATCCCTATTTCTGTCTTTTATCAGACACCACCAAGTGATCTGCGCCTGTTAAGATTCTGCTTTGCAAAACGCGAAGAAACGTTGTTAGTGGCAGGGGAGAGGTTATGCGCGATTTAAGTGCGTTGGATGATTTAAAGCTTGCGCTGATTCAAACCCATTTGGTTTGGCAAAACCCTGAGGCCAATCGTGAGCACTTTGCAGCACTTTTAGAAAAGGCGCGTGGTGCAGATCTAATCGTATTGCCTGAAATGTTCACCACAGGCTTTACGATGGATTCTGCTGAGCATGCCGAGCGGGTTAACGGCCCTAGCACGTCCTGGTTGCGTGAACAGGCACAAGCGTTGAATGCCGTGATCACCGGTAGTTTGATTATCCAAGTGGCAGATGGCAGCTATCGTAATCGTCTGCTGTGGATGCGTCCGGATGGCAGTTACTCGCACTACGATAAACGTCATTTGTTCCGTATGGCCGGTGAGCATCAGTACTACCGAGCAGGTGAGCAGCAAGCTTTATTCGAAGTGAACGGATGGCGGGTAAGGCCGCTTATTTGCTACGACCTGCGCTTTCCTGTGTGGAGTCGTGACGCCCATGGTACGGATTTACTACTCTATACAGCCAACTGGCCCAGTGCGCGGCGTGATCAATGGAATCGCCTGTTACCTGCGCGCGCCATTGAAAATCTTTGCTATGTGGCAGGCGTTAATCGCATCGGTCAAGATGGCAACAACTACCCATACAGTGGCGACAGTCAGATTTTAAACTTCAAGGGCGATACGCTGGCTAATGCCCATGATCAAGATCACGTATTGCGTTTTGATTTAAGCGCCAAAGAGCTTCTGGCGTTTCGCGAGCGCTTTCCGGCCTACCGTGATGCAGACCTTTTTCAGCTAGAAGACTAAGGCCTGATCTCAATAAGGGTGCCGTCAGGCACCTTTGCCCATACCTCTCGCATATCCGCATTGGTCAAGGCAATGCAGCCTTCCGTCCAATCAAGCGTGTGAAAAAACCACTCTGGATATTCCTCATCGATAGGCGTGCCATGAAGCATAATCATACTTCCTGGCGGCACACCCATAGCTTTAGCCCGTGCTAGATCACGCGCATTGGGGTAGGAAATATGCATAGCAAGGTTGTAGCGATCACTTTTCTTGCGCCAATCCAGCCAATAAAAGCCCTCTGGTGTGCGTAAATCACCTTCACGCGCCTTAGCGCCGACAGGCCTTTTGCCCAAAGACACCCGATAGCTTTTGAGTGTCTGCCCTTTACTTTGTAGGTGCAGTTTGCGTTCAGATTTGATCACCAAGACTTTATCGACCAAAGGCTCGGCTTTGAGGCTCATAGAACCTATGAGTAAGACGCATATCACTAAAATTCTAAACATGTAAAGGATCTAAAAATAAGGTTGGAGCGCTGTTAATGATTCATACCGTACGGGGAACTGCGCGGTTTTCCGGTCTTCGAAATAACACGTGAGAATGCGTCCAATAGTGGGGAACGCAAGCTCATGCCAAGGGATGTCGTCTTCGCTAAAAAGCGCTACTTCTAAGCTTTCTATGCCCACAGCAAAGTCCAAATCACACAAATCTGCCCGGAAAAAGCCATGGACTTGGCTGATATGAGGTAAGTCAAACACAGAGTAAAGGGTTAGGTTCTTAACGCGCGCGCAGGCTTCTTCAATGGTTTCGCGCATTGCGGCTTGAGCCATGCTTTCACCATTTTCCATAAAGCCTGCCGGCAGCGTCCAATAACCTCGACGAGGAGCAATCGCGCGTCGACACAGTAGAATTTTCTCGCCCCATACCGGAATGCAGCCGGCAACGATCTTAGGGTTTTCATAGTGCACTGTCTGGCAGGCCGGACAAACGTAGCGTAAACGGCTGTCCCCTTCGGGTACCAGATGCTCAACAGTATGCCCGCACTGACTACAAAACTTCATTTAACGTACCTATTGGTTGCAGCAAGTCATATTCTTACGGCATGACTTGAAAATCACGGTTATACATTGCATGAATACAGGCCTAATACTGTGACGCACTTGGGTGCTTTGCGGGTTTCATGCCATGATGATCGGCAAAGAAGAATAGAGAATAACCTCATGTTGGACGATTTGCTCCAGCGCATTCAGCGGTTTACACCGCTCGCTTTAGCGCCTGAGCGGCAGTTGCCGGAAGCTGCGGTATTGATGCCTATTACCCGCAATGAAAATCCTGAGCTGGTGCTTACATTAAGAGCCAGTGGCCTTTCAACACACAGCGGTGAAGTAGCCTTTCCCGGCGGGCGACGTGATCCTGATGATAAGGATCTTGCCCACACTGCGCTTCGTGAAGCGCAAGAAGAAGTAGGACTGGCACCTGGCCTTGTACAAATGGTGGGTCCATTATCGCCACTCATTTCTCGATACGGCATGCGTGTCACTCCGTTTGTCGGCATTGTTCCCGATTTCGTTGAATACCAACCCAACGACGGCGAAATCGCCGCTGTTTTTCAGGTGCCTTTGCATTTTTTTTGCGAGGACGTTCGCGAGGTAACGCACCGTATCGACTACCACGGCCGTAGTTGGTATGTGCCTTGTTACCGGTATGAGAATTTTAAAATTTGGGGGCTGACCGCCATTATGGTGGTAGAGCTGATCAATGTGATGTACGACGCCAATATTGATCTGACTCGCCCCACTCAGCGCTTTATCACGCTTAGCTAGCATTCAAAGGAGTGGTTATGAAGTACCGTTTAGGAGACTGTGCGGTTGAGGCGGATGCATCCAGTTGGATCGCACCCAATGCGACGGTCATTGGTAAAGTCAAGCTTGAGGCGGGCAGCAGCGTTTGGTTTAACGCGGTGATTCGCGCAGATAACAATGAGCTTATTCACATTGGCGAACACTCTAATGTGCAAGATGGCAGTGTGTTGCACACAGATGCAGGTTTTCCGCTGACCATTGGTAAAGGCGTCACCATTGGTCATAAAGCCATGCTGCACGGCTGTCAGATTGGGGATTACAGCCTTATCGGCATTAACGCTGTGGTGCTCAATGGCGCTAAAATTGGCAAACATTGCATCATTGGCGCTAATGCCTTGATCCCGGAAGGCAAGGAAATTCCTGACGGCAGTTTAGTAATGGGTTCGCCGGGCAAGGTCGTTCGCGAGCTCTCTGAGCAGCACAAACAAGTGCTTGAAGCCGGCGCTGCACATTACGTGCACAACGCACAGCGCTTTGCTCAGGAATTAGTCGAGCAAGAGTAATGACTGCAAAATCGCGTCCTGTTAAATCGCCGTGCATCAATGTCTGTGCGTTAGATGATCATGACATCTGCACAGGTTGTCAGCGTACAGCACGTGAAATCACTCGCTGGGGCAAGATGACTGATGATGAAAGGCGCGAAGTGCTAAAGGCATGTTTCGAGCGTGCTAAAGCCTGTGGTGCATTTTTTGGGTAGTTAATCCTTAACCTTTGCCTGCTCATACCAGTAGAATCGAGCCTAAGATTCTTAAATCAGGCTAAGGCTTGGTTTTACTGTAATGAGGAAACTGGCGATGCCACGTATTGGTACCCCCCTTTCACCGAGCGCAACCCGCGTTCTGTTGTGTGGCTCTGGCGAGTTAGGCAAAGAGGTTGTCATCGAGCTGCAGCGTCTGGGCTGCGAAGTCATTGCGGTTGACCGCTATGAAAACGCTCCAGCTATGCAAGTAGCCCACCGCAGTCATGTAATCAACATGCTCGACGGTGCGGAGCTGCGTGCCATTATTGAGGCAGAAAAACCTCATTACATCGTGCCTGAAATTGAAGCCATTGCGACCGATACCTTGGTGGAGCTGGAAAACGAAGGCTTTACCGTGGTACCCACGGCGCGTGCCGCCAAACTCACCATGAATCGCGAAGGCATTCGTCGTCTGGCTGCCGAAGAGCTCGGTTTGCCAACCTCGCCTTACGTATTTGCTGACACGTTTGAGGATTACGCGGCAGGCGTTGCCAAAGTCGGTTACCCATGCGTGGTGAAACCGATCATGAGTTCTTCTGGTAAAGGTCAAAGCGTGCTGCGCTCTGACGCCGATCTTCAAGCCTCATGGGATTACGCCCAAGAAGGCGGTCGTGCGGGTAAAGGCCGAGTGATTGTTGAAGGCTTTATCGACTTTGACTATGAAATCACCCTGTTAACCGTGCGCCATGTTGGCGGCACCAGCTTCTGTGCGCCGATTGGTCATCGTCAAGAAAAGGGTGACTACCAAGAATCTTGGCAACCGCAAGCAATGAGCCCTAAAGCCTTGGCAGAGTCCGAGCGTGTTGCTTTGGCCGTTACTGAAGCCTTAGGGGGGCGTGGCCTGTTTGGGGTTGAGCTTTTTGTAAAGGGTGATCAAGTGTGGTTTAGCGAGGTTTCGCCTCGTCCACATGACACAGGTCTTGTCACGTTGATTTCTCAAGACTTGTCTGAGTTTGCCCTGCATGCACGAGCCATTTTAGGTTTGCCGATTCCTAATATTCGCCAGCATGGTCCATCGGCTTCTGCGGTGGTCTTGGTTGAAGGACATTCGACTCAAGTCAGTTTTGGCAACCTAGCAGCAGCCTTAGCCGAGCCTGATACCGCTTTGCGCTTGTTTGGCAAGCCTGAAGTTGCAGGCAGCCGTCGTATGGCGGTTGCGTTAGCACGTGATGAATCTGTTGAGGCTGCTAAAGAAAAAGCACTGCGTGCCACCGCTGCAATCGACGTTACCCTCTAACGATGCGAGTCTTGGTCTGGTGGTGTGCGGCGTTACCCTTGTTGCCGTTGCTGGTTGGCCAAGCCATCTATTTAAGGCGTACTACGGTGCGCCTGCCGGAAGCGCCTGATTGCTCAGCAGGATTAGCAGGGCAGGGCGCACCTGTTTTGCGTCTTCTGGTAATAGGTGAATCCACTGCTGCCTCTGTGGGCGTAAAGAGCCATGACGAGGGTTTAGCTGCGCAGTGCGCTCAGGCTTATTACGCGCTGACGGGGCAAACAGTTGCTTGGCGTACGCTCGGTGAGAACGGTATTCGTCTGTATGAGGCGTTGGATCGCTTAGTGCCTGATCAATTAGACGCTGATGTTGTGCTTTTTTGTTTTGGGGTTAATGACGTCACAAAGCTTACGTCGATAAAAGCATTCGAGGCGTCGTTAACGTCTTTGTGTGAAAAATACCATGCGCAAAAGGTGCGACTGATTTTTTCAGGAGTGCCGCCGATGCAGTATTTCACCGTACTGCCTTGGCCATTACGGCATCTGTTAGGCTGGCGCGCCGCACTGCTTAATCGAGCGATAGCCGGTGTCGCAAAGCGCTTTGGGGCAGGTTTTTTGCCCTTGCCAATTGTCTTGGTAGGAGATGATCTGGCTGAAGATGGCTATCACCCCTCAGCCCGCGGTTACAGGCTTTGGGGTAAGCATGTGGCGTTAGATGTGCAGGATAAATTCACGCACTAATTTGCTGCCAAAATAGGCCAGCATCAGAAGTAGAAAGCCTGAAATCGTCCAGCGAATGGCCTTAAAGCCTCGCCATCCCAACTGATGTCGGCCCCACAGTAAAACGCCAAACACAATCCACGCGACGACAGCCAGAAATGTCTTGTGGGCAAGGTGTTGGGCGAATAAATCTTCAAATGACACCCAGCCCGAGGCCAGCGAGAGTGACAGTAAAAGCCAGCCCGCCCATAAAAAGCCAAACAAGAGACTTTCCATGGTTTGTAACGGTGGAAAGCTTTTAGTTAAGCGTGAAGGGCTGCGTTTTTTTAAAGCGTTATCTTGGATAAGCACCAAGAGCGATTGGAACATCGCAATCGTTAACACGCCGTAGGCGGTAATTGAAAATAAAATATGTGCTAAAACGCCCGGTGCTTCGTTGATCGTTGCGACAGTGCCTGAAGGCAGCAGCGTTGCCATCAGGCTGGTTAATGCACCGAGAGGGAAGAGCAGTAAAAATAAGTTGTAAATGGGTAATCGCGTGCTCATTAAAAGCGAGAGTCCAATCACTGCTGTAGCAATTAAGTTGGCCGCGCTAAAAAAATCAAGACGCAAACCATTGCCCGGTAAGATCGCCCACAGCACGCTGGTTGCTTGCGCGACAAAGGCCAGAAGCCCGACAGCAATCAGGGCAAAATGATGAAGAGAGGTGCCGCGTTGTAAGGACAGGCCCTGATAAAGGGTTGCGCCTAAATAAAGAAGCGCGGCAGCTAAGCTTGGGATAATCGGTTGCATAAGACCTTGGAGCAAAGCTTTTAGAAGTTTGAGTGTCGCATAAAGCGGCACTGGGTAAAAAGACATTGACTCTCATTTAGGTAAAAGCGCTGCTTGGGGGTACCGACTTTAGCCTTGCAGCTTCTATAATCGCCTCATTACAGCATTCAATACGGAATGGCTCATGTTTGAAAACTTAACCGACCGCCTCTCGCAGACCCTGCGCCATGTAACTGGCAAGGCCAAGCTGACTGAGGACAACATCAAAGATACTTTGCGCGAAGTGCGTATGGCCTTGCTTGAGGCTGACGTGGCACTGCCTGTGGTGAAGGACTTTGTTAACCGCATCAAAGAGCGTGCAGTCGGCACTGAGGTTTCGAAAAGCCTGACCCCAGGCCAGGCGTTCGTCAAAATCGTGCGCCTTGAGCTTGAAGAGCTGATGGGTGCGGCTAACGAAGACTTATCGTTAAATGCAGCGCCTCCAGCTGTTGTTTTGATGGCAGGTTTACAAGGTGCGGGTAAAACCACAACCGTTGGCAAGCTGGCGCGTTTTTTAAAAGAGCGTAAGAAAAAGTCGGTTTTGGTTGTATCAGCGGACGTCTATCGTCCAGCCGCAATCAAGCAGCTTGAAACCTTGGCATCTGATGTGGGTGTTACCTTCTTCCCATCCGACATCAGCCAAAAACCTGTCGATATTGCTAAAGCGGCCATCGCTGAAGCGAAGTTAAAGTTCATTGATGTAGTGCTGGTTGATACCGCTGGCCGTTTGCACGTTGATGATGAAATGATGGATGAGATCAAAGCGGTGCACGCGGCGATCAATCCTGTTGAAACACTGTTCGTGGTTGATGCCATGACCGGTCAAGACGCGGCCAATACGGCCCGTGCTTTCAACGAAGCCCTGCCTTTGACAGGTGTAGTGCTCACCAAGGTCGATGGTGATGCGCGTGGCGGTGCGGCACTCTCGGTGCGCCAAATTACCGGTAAGCCCATTAAGTTTATCGGTATGGGTGAAAAAACTGAGGCTTTAGAGCCGTTCCATCCAGATCGCATTGCTTCGCGCATTTTAGGCATGGGTGATGTTCTTAGCTTGATTGAGCAAGCAGAACAAACCCTTGATAAAGAAAAAGCAGAAAAACTGACCAAGAAGCTTAAGAAAGGTAAAGGATTTGACCTCGAAGACTTCCGTGATCAGTTACAGCAAATGAAAAACATGGGTGGTCTTGGCAGCTTGATGGATAAGTTGCCGGCGATTGGTGGCGTTAATTTGTCGCAGATGGGCGGCGCACAAGATGCTGCCGAAAAGCAGTTTAAGCAGATGGAGGCGATCATTAATTCGATGACGCCTGCCGAGCGCCGTGACCCTGAACTGATCAGTGGGTCGCGTAAGCGCCGAATTGCTATGGGTTCTGGTACTCAAGTGCAGGATGTGGGGCGCTTGATCAAACAGCATAAGCAAATGCAAAAAATGATGAAAAAATTCACCTCCAAAGGTGGCATGATGAAAATGATGCGCGGCCTTGGCGGTATGCTGCCGGGCGGTATGCCCAAGCTGTAAGCGGCCGCTAGTCTTAAAAAACGCCGTATTAGTGTCTTAATACGGCGTTTGTTTATCTGTGTTAAGGCTCTATTGCCTGTCTAATAAGAGGGCAAGGCAGGAAAAGCCATTTGCAAAAGTACGGATAATCCTTAGAATATGCGGCCTTTCGGGCCTTGTGCCCGTTAACTGTGGTACCTACAACAGGAACTTTGTTCATATGGTAACTATTCGCCTTGCTCGTGGCGGCTCTAAAAAGCGCCCGTTCTACCACCTGACTGTGACCAACAGCCGTAACGCCCGTGATGGCCGTTTCGTTGAGCGCGTTGGTTTCTTCAACCCAATCGCTAGCGGCAACGAAATCCGTCTGTCTGTTAACGATGAGCGCGTTAACTACTGGCTGAGCCAGGGTGCACAGCCGTCTGAGCGCGTTGCTCAGCTGCTGAAGGACGCTGCTAAGGCTGCGGCCTAAGTCATGAGTGATCTGCCCGAAGCGGATGTTGAACTGCTGGTAATCGGCAAAATTGTTTCGGTGCACGGTGTTCGTGGCGAGGTAAAGGTGTATTCCTTTACTGATCCGATTGAAAACCTGTTGGATTACAAGCACTGGCTCCTTAAACGTGACGGTGAAGTAAAACAGGTTGAGGTGGTCCGAGCGCGCAGCCAGAACAAAGTTTTGGTCGCAAAGCTTAAGGGGTTAGATGATCGTGACGAAGCGCGTCTTCTAAGCGGTTTTGAAATCTGTATCCCGCGTGACTCCTTACCGGAGCTAGCCGATGGCGAATACTATTGGTATGAGCTTGAAGGCTTAAAAGTGTTTGATCTTGAAGGCCGTTTATTCGGTGTGATTGATCATCTACTGGAAACCGGTGCAAACGATGTAATGGTGGTCAAACCCTGCCCAGGCAGTCTTGATGATCGCGAGCGCTTACTGCCCTATACGGACCAGTGCGTGCAATCGATTGATCTTGATGCTGGCGAAATGCGGGTGGACTGGGATGCAGACTTCTAAGTAGGTAGCGATATGAGCGGCCTGCGTGTCGAAGTGATCAGCCTGTTTCCTGAGATGTTCTCAGCGATTACAAGCTACGGCATTACCAGCCGTGCGGTGAAGCAAGAGTTGTTAACGCTCAATTGCCACAACCCACGTGATTACACCACTGACCGTCACCAAACGGTGGATGACCGACCCTTCGGCGGTGGTCCTGGTATGGTGATGAAGGTCAAGCCTCTAGAGGGTGCCTTAGCAAGTGCTAAAGCAGCAGCTGGAGAGGGTGCTAAGGTTATTTACCTTTCACCGCAGGGTCGCAAGCTGACTCAGCAAGCGGTCCGAGAACTGGCGCAGGAGCGAGCTTTGATCCTGATTGCCGGCCGATACGAAGGCATTGATGAGCGTTTTATTGAGACGCATGTTGATGAGGAATGGTCGATTGGTGACTATGTATTGTCAGGCGGTGAGCTGCCGGCAATGGTCTTGATTGACGCGGTGACTCGATTGCTCCCTGGAGCATTAGGGCATGCCGGTTCCGCCGAGGAGGACTCGTTTAGCGATGGCCTGCTCGACTGTCCACACTACACCCGACCTGAGGTGTATGAGGGCAAAGGTGTTCCTGTGGTGCTCACCAGTGGCAACCATGAACACATCCGGCGTTGGCGTTTAAAGCAGGCCCTTGGGCGTACTTATGAACGACGCGCTGATCTTCTGGAAAGCCGCTCGCTTTCTGGAGAAGAGAAAAAGCTGCTCGATGAATACCTTCGCGAGCGGAACGATAGTTAACGTATCGATGGCAAACCCTGATGGTTTGTCTTAGGAGCGCAACATGACCAACAAGATTATTCAGCAGATCGAAGCTGAACAAATGAACAAAGAAATCCCGGCTTTTGCTCCGGGTGACACTGTCGTTGTTCAGGTTAAAGTGAAAGAAGGCGACCGTAGCCGTCTGCAAGCTTTCGAAGGCGTTGTTATTGGCAAGCGTAACCGCGGCCTGAACAGTGCTTTCACCGTACGTAAAATCTCCAACGGTGTTGGTGTTGAGCGTACTTTCCAAACTTACAGCCCTCTGGTTGAGAGCGTAAGCGTTAAGCGTCGTGGTGATGTGCGTAAAGCTAAGCTGTACTACCTGCGCGCTCTGTCTGGTAAGGCAGCTCGTATCAAAGAAAAACTGTCCTAAGTTTTCTTTGAGTGCAGAAAAAGCAGCCTTCGGGCTGCTTTTTTCGTTTCAGGCGACACTGTTCAGTTAAGGTTGCCTGTGAAACACTAAGGCATTCGTCGAGTGCCTTGTTATGTCAGCTGTAGACCATCCTTTAATTAATCAATTTGTCGATGCCTTGTGGCTTGAAAAAGGCTTGTCGGCGCATACCCGTGCTTCGTATCAAAGCGACTTAGCCTTGTTTAATGGTTGGGTGGTTGAGCGTGAAAAAACGCTGCTAGACGTTAAGCGCGAGTTAATCATTCAGCATCTCGCATGGCGGCTGGATCATCACTATAAAGCCCGCTCAACGGCTAGACTGTTATCGGCTTTGCGCGGTTTTTATCGGTATTTATACCGTGAAAACCTGATTCAGGTGGATCCTACCTTACAAATCGAAATGCCTCATGTGGCGCGTCCCGTACCCAAATCGTTATCTGAGAAAGATGTTGAAGCATTACTGGCGGCACCTGACATTGGCGATGTGTTAGGTCTACGTGATCGGGCGATGCTTGAAGTGCTCTATGCCTGTGGACTGCGAGTAACCGAGTTGGTGAGTTTGACGCTTGAGCAGGTTAACTTGCGTCAAGGGGTTGTACGTTTAATGGGTAAGGGCAGCAAAGAGCGCTTGGTTCCATTAGGTGAAGAAGCGATTGTTTGGATCGAGCGCTACCTGCGGCAGGCGCGGGGTGAGTTGCTAAATGGCATGCCAACAGATGTGCTTTTTCCCAGTCGGCGAGGTGATGAAATGACGCGCCAGACCTTTTGGCATCGGATTAAACAGCACGCAATGACAGCGGGTATTAGCCAAACATTATCGCCCCATACGTTAAGGCATGCCTTTGCCACGCATTTACTGAATCATGGTGCAGATTTGCGTGTGGTGCAGATGCTGCTGGGCCACAGTGACCTTTCAACCACACAAATTTACACGCATGTAGCAAAAGTACGTTTGCAGGCGCTGCATGCCGAGCATCATCCGCGTGGTTAAAGATTGTGTCTGCCCGAGCCGTGTATAGCCTTGCTGTGGTAGTCTAATCACTTTGATAAAGCCCAAGCTAGGAGCTGTTATGACGCGAAATCGACTGGGTGTGGCCCTTTGTTTAGCCTTCGCTGCGGTGACAGCTCAGGCCGGTGAAGCGGAAGATGCGATTCGTAAAACCCTAAACAGTATGCAGATGGATGTGCCGGCTGATGCGATTCAGGCAGCACCAATGTCCGGGCTTTATCAAGTCAGTTTGCCTGGCGGGCGAGTGCTTTATGCCAGTGCAGATGGTAAGTATTTAATACAGGGCTATTTATTTGCCGTTGAAAACGGCAAAGGCAAAAATCTGACTCAGATTGAAGAAGCCAAGGGTGTTGCCAAAACCCTTAATGCGGTTGATCGCAGCGATATGGTGATTTTTGCCCCTAAAGAGCCTAAGACACATATCACCGTTTTTACTGACACCGATTGTGGCTATTGCCAGAAGCTTCACACAGAAGTGCCTGAGCTCAATAAGCTCGGCGTTGAAGTGCGCTATATGGCGTTTCCGCGTCAAGGTTTGTCGGGTCCAACCTATGAAACGATGGTGAGTGTGTGGTGCGCGAAAGATCGCAATGCGGCTATGGACTTAGCTAAGGCTCGCAAGTCTGTGCCTGAAGCCAATTGCGCCAATCCCATCGCTCGTCAGTTTGAGCTTGGGCAACAAATTGGCGTAAATGGCACACCCGCGATAGTTTTGGCCAATGGACAAGTAATTCCGGGCTATCAACCGGCGGCGCAACTGGCTAAAACCGCCTTAGAAGCCCGCTAAGTGGTGTGCAGACTGATTGACTAACGGCCGTGCGCTTCGTAATGTGCGGCTCTTTTTTACGCGCTTATGAATATGAGCGTTTTTAGCGGTAAGGATGGGGAGCTTGAGTGTGAAACCTGTGAAAGTAGGCATCTGTGGATTGGGCACCGTAGGCGGTGGCACCTTCAATGTACTCAAGCGTAACGCTGAGGAAATTACCCGTCGTGTCGGGCGTAGCATTGAGGTGATTCAAATCGCTGCACGCGAAACCAATCCGCAATGTGATACCACAGGCGTGACAGTGACGGATAACGTCTTTGAGCTGGTTTCTAACCCTGAAATTGATATTGTTGTTGAGCTGATTGGCGGCTACACCATCGCCAAAGATTTAGTGTTTAAAGCCATCGAAAACGGCAAACACGTTGTTACAGCAAACAAAGCACTGATTGCCGTGCATGGCGATGAAATCTTCGCTAAAGCCCGGGAAAAGGGCGTAATTGTTGCGTACGAGGCAGGTGTTGCCGGCGGTATTCCGGTGATCAAAGCAATCCGTGAAGGTCTAGCAGGCAACCGTATCAATTGGTTGGCCGGCATCATCAATGGCACCGGTAACTTTATTCTGACTGAAATGCGTGAAAAAGGCCGCGCCTTTGAAGACGTATTAAAAGAGGCGCAAGCTTTAGGCTATGCCGAAGCAGACCCGACCTTTGACGTTGAAGGCATTGATGCTGCGCACAAGCTGACCATTTTGGCTTCGATCGCCTTTGGCATTCCTTTGCAGTTTGATAAGGCCTATACCGAAGGCATTACTAAACTCACCACTGCCGATGTGAACTACGCAGAAGCGTTGGGCTATCGTATCAAACACTTAGGTGTGGCACGTCGCACTGAGGCGGGTATTGAGCTTCGCGTTCACCCAACCTTAATCCCAGCAGATCGTTTGATCGCCAATGTGAATGGTGTGATGAACGCAGTGATGGTTAACGGTGATGCAGTCGGCTCAACACTGTACTACGGCGCCGGTGCTGGTATGGAACCAACCGCGTCTGCTGTGGTAGCCGATATTGTGGATGTGGCGCGCGTGATTGATGCTGATAGCGCAAGCCGTGTGCCTTATTTAGGCTTCCAACCTGAAGCTCTGAGCAACCACCCGATTTTGGCTATTGGTGAGAGCGAAAGCGCCTATTATTTGCGCATTCAAGCCAAAGATCACCCAGGTGTGTTGGCGCAAGTGGCCAGCATTCTGTCTGAGCGCGGTATCAATATTGAATCAATTATGCAAAAAGAAGCCGAGGAACAAGACGGCTTGGTGCCAATGATTCTGGTTACTCATCGCGTGCGTGAGCAAAATATGAATGATGCCATCACAGCCCTTGAAGCCTTAGATGGCGTATCGGGCAGCGTGGTGCGTATCCGCGTTGAACAGCTCAACTAATTTATAACTGGCGCGCAAGCGCCAGCGTCTTAACAAAGGTTTGCACCATGCGTTATATCAGCACCCGGGGCCAAGCGCCGGTTTTAAACTTTGAAGATGTTCTGCTCGCGGGTCTTGCCACCGACGGTGGCTTGTATGTGCCAGAGAATCTGCCCCGCTTTACGGTTGAAGAGATCAGCTCATGGGCCGGTCTGCCTTACCATGAACTGGCCTTCAACATTATGCGCCCGTTTGTGGAGGGCTCGATTCCTGATGCCGACTTCAAAAAAATCTTAGAAGAAACGTACGGTGAATTTGCTCACAATGCTGTGGCGCCTTTGCGTCAACTTAACAGCAATGAGTGGGTACTGGAGCTGTTCCACGGCCCGACCTTGGCGTTTAAAGATTTTGCATTGCAGCTTTTAGGCCGTTTGTTGGATTACGTACTGGCCAAGCGCAATGAGCGCGTGGTGATCATCGGCGCAACATCAGGTGATACAGGCTCTGCAGCCATTGAAGGCTGTAAAGCATGCGAGAACGTGGATATTTTTATTTTGCATCCGCACAACCGCGTGTCTGAAGTGCAGCGTCGCCAGATGACTACCATCAAAGGCGATAACATCCATAACATCGCCATCGAAGGTAACTTCGATGATTGCCAAGAAATGGTTAAAGCAAGCTTTGCTGACCAAGGTTTCTTAAAAGGCACGCGTCTTGTGGCGGTCAACTCGATCAACTGGGCGCGCATCATGGCCCAGATCGTTTACTACTTCCACGCAGCCCTGCAATTAGGCGGGCCTGCACGTTCAATCGCCTTTAGCGTACCGACCGGTAACTTCGGCGATATTTTCGCAGGTTACCTGGCGCGCAATATGGGTCTACCGGTAAGCCAGCTGATCGTTGCAACCAACCGCAACGATATCTTGCATCGCTTTATGAGTGGCAACCGCTACGACAAGGACACCCTGCATCCAACACTGTCGCCTTCAATGGACATCATGGTGTCCTCAAACTTTGAGCGCCTGCTGTTTGATCTGCATGGTCGTAATGGTGCTGAGGTTGCCAAGTTGCTCGATGGCTTTAAAGCAGATGGCAAACTGTCAGTTGAAGAAGATCGCTGGACTGAAGCACGTAAACTCTTTGACTCTCTGGCTGTTGATGATGCGCAAACCTGCGAGACCATCGCTCAAGTGTATAAAGAGTGCGGCGAAGTGTTGGATCCGCATACCGCCATTGGCGTGCGTGCGGCCCGTGAGTGCCGTCGTAGCTTAAGCACCCCAATGGTGACTTTAGGCACAGCTCATCCGGTGAAATTCCCTGATGCGGTACAAAAGGCAGGGGTGGGTGCAGCCTTAACGTTGCCTGCACATTTGACTGATCTGTTTGAGCGTGAAGAGCGCTTAACGGTTCTGGCCAATGATTTGAAAGCCGTACAAGCCTTTGTTAGCCAGCACGGTAACCGCGGCAAACCGCTTTAAGTGTGATCTAAAAACCGGCCTTCAGGGCCGGTTTTTTTTATGCGCATACATTGGCTATACCGCGCCATTGCGGTTGCCTATGGGCTCTTACTTTTAACGTGGTGAGCGTTAAGATAAATCTATATTTGTCATGTTGGGAGCCAAGCATGGGCGCATTAACAGGGATTCGGGTTCTGGATTTAAGTCGTGTTTTGGCAGGACCATGGTGCGCACAAACGTTGGCTGATTTAGGCGCAGAAGTGATTAAGGTTGAACGGCCCAATGTCGGTGATGACACCCGAGCATGGGGCCCGCCTTATATGCTAAATGAGGCAGGCGAGCCTTCGAGCGAGGCGGCGTATTATCAGTCAGCTAATCGCAACAAGCTGTCTGTGGCTATCAATATTGCCACTGAAGAAGGGCAAGCGTTGATACGAGCGTTGGCAGCAAGCTCTGATGTTTTAATTGAAAATTACAAGGCCGGCTCATTAAAGAAATATGGCCTTGATTACGAAAGTTTAAGCGCGATTAATCCTCGCTTGGTGTATTGCTCGGTCACAGGCTTTGGCCAAACCGGGCCTCGCGCTAAAGAGCCTGGCTATGATTTTATTATTCAAGGCATGGGCGGTTTAATGAGCATTACCGGCGAAAAAGACGGCGTGCCAGGTGCGGGGCCGCAAAAAGTCGGTGTGGCAGTTTCGGATGTGATGACGGGGCTTTATGCCTGTATTGCGATTCAAGCAGCGCTGATTGCGCGCGAGAAAACCGGTCGCGGCCAGCACTGCGACATGGCGCTTTTAGATGTGCAATTGGCGATGCTAGGTAACCAAAGCCAAAACTATCTGGCAACAGGTGTATCACCTGCCCGGCAAGGTAATGCTCATGTGAATATCGTGCCGTATCAGGTATTTAGCGCTCAAGACCGAGACTTTATTATTGCTTGTGGTAATGATTCACAGTTCGTGGCCTTAACCAAAGCCATCGGTTTACCGGAGTTAGCCGATGATGCACGCTTTTGTCAGAACGCATTGCGTGTAAAAAATCGTGAAGCGCTGATTGCGCTTTTAGCTCAACACTTCAAAACTCAAACCGCAGACCGTTGGATTGAAAAAATCCATGCTGTGAAAGTACCGGTGGGCGGCATTAACGATATCGGCAGAGCCCTAGCGGAACCGCAAGTTAAAGCGCGTGAGATGTTGGTCAATATCGCCCATCCCCATAACCCTCATTTTCAGATGGTGGGCAGCCCCATCAAATTATCTGAAACACCAATCGAATATAGAAACGCAGCGCCTTTATTGGGCCAGCATACTGATCAGGTACTAAAAGACTTAGGTTTACAGGATGAGGCTTTAACGCGGCTTAAAGCTCAAGGTGTGGTCGCGCAATATCAAGAAAGCTGAAAGGTATATTCAACTGTTAGCTCACCTTGCGGGTCTTGGGCGTCAAAACTGACAAATTCAAGGCAATCCACCCGAAGAACGAGGTGAGGCAGGGTAAGTTGTCTAAAGGCTTTCAATACGTCGTTACGAGAGACTGCCTCTCGGTACAGTCCCACGGTGACATGGGGGATATAAGTGCTTTGACGAATTTCATGGGTATGCTTAGACAAAGCGCTACGAATGTACTCAAGGCCGTTACTAGGATCTTTTACTTCAAGAAAAGCGGTTGTGTTAAAGCTGTTTAAGCCACCAATGCTGAGTTCAAAGCAGTGAGGCGCATGTTGTTGTAGTTCCGAAATCTGAGCAGATAACTGCTGGGCACTAAAATCGTCATCATAAAGAACGTGCTTGCTGAGAAAACCGCAAACAAATACTGTGATATGGCTCTGGCGCGCGCCTTTGGGGTGTAGCCAGGTACCTAAATGCTGACGCGCGTGTTGAATGTGTTGATCAACTTCTGTATTACCACGCACGATCCAGACGCCATAACGCATGCGGCCTTTACGCCATTCGGGGAAGTCTTCAAGGGAGCAGGCCAAGGTCTGGCTAAAGGGCATAACAAGCATTAAGAGGCCATGGATACTGGTCGGATTTATGCCTAGAAATCCTAGGCTTGTGTATAGTGGCAATGTGCTTTTATTGATGTAGGCTGATTTGTGTCTTTGCTTTCTTCTCTGCACATACCAACGCTTATTATCGCTGGGTTTTGTGTAGTTCTCATGTGTGGTGTGTTGACCTTAATTAACTGGCGGCAACACCCTTCCGAACGCATATTGCTCTATACAGGGCTTATGTTGTTACTGAGCTGCCCTGCAATTATCGGTGCTGCGATGCGTGACAGCGCACCTTATTGGATCGCGGCTGTTTTCAGTAATGCCATTTTATTATTTAACGCAGGTCTTGCTTGGCAGGCTATTCGTGTATTTTTCGGGCGTCGCGAAAAGTGGTTGATAACAAGCTTGGGCGCATTTTGTTGGGTTGCGCTGAGCCTAGTGCCAGGTTTTTTGGATAATGCGACCTTAAGGATACAAGTATTTTCAGGCGTCACTATCGTCTACCTGATAGCGGCGGTATACGAGCTATTACATGCAAGGCGCAAAGCCTGTCTCTCGACTGCGCCGATGCTGTCGATTTTAATCATGCATGGTGCTCTGCATACAGCGCGTTTAATGGTTGAGACGCCGATTGCCGGCTTGCGTGAGCTGGCGCGCGTACCGTTAGTGGAACTGCTGATTTTAGAAGGCGTGCTTTACGTCATCGGCACCGTGACCGTGTCACTGATGATGGTCAAAGATCGCGCGCAGCAGCAACTGAGTGAGGCAGCCTATATTGATGTGCTGACAGGTATCGATAACCGGCGCTCGTTCAATAAAAAGACCCATGCGTTACTACGCCGCGCATCGGAAACTCATCAGCCTGTAAGCATCTTGTTATGCGATTTGGATCATTTTAAAAAAATTAATGATGTCTATGGACATGCCGCTGGCGATGCTGCACTCACTCGTTTTGCTGCTGTGTTGCATCAGGTGATGGAAGAGAGCCATATCTATGCACGTATAGGGGGGGAAGAATTTGCCTGCGTACTTGCTTGCGATGTAAGCACAGCACTTATGTATGCAGAAAAGATTCGTCTCCACTATCGAAGTGGTTCGGTTCTAGAGCACCCGCAAACGGTCAGCATTGGCGTCGTCAGCACAGAAGAGGTCGGTTACGCTTTACCTGCACTCATGTCAGCCAGTGACGAAGCTATGTATCAGGCCAAACGTAGTGGGCGCGATCAAGTGCGGCTATACGAACCACGCGATTTAGCAGTTTCCTAAGCGAATCAAGATGTAATTCAGTAGACTGGCGCGCTTTGATGGATTGATGAGTTGCCCCATGGCCTTGCAAGCTACGCCGTATAAAGTCGAACTGAACCTTACTGACATGGATAAGAGCATCTATGAAACCTTACGTTTCACGGTTGCTCGCCATCCTTCTGAAACAGAAGAGCGCCTGGCCGTTCGTTTGATTGCATATGCGCTTTTCTATCAAGAACAGCTGACATTTGGCCGTGGGCTTTCAGATGTTGATGAACCTGCTTTATGGGAAAAAAGCCTAGATGACCGCGTACTGCATTGGATTGAAGTAGGGCAGCCGGACTCAGAACGTATGACGTGGTGCTCACGTCGTACTGAACGCTTTAGTTTAGTGAGCTACGGCAATATTCGTGTATGGCAGACCAAAGAGTTTGATCCGATCAAGAGCCTTAAAAACATCAATGTTGTCGCCATTGAACAAGGCGCTTTAGAGACGTTAGCGCAAGACCTTCCACGCTCAATCAGCTGGAGCGTGATGATCAGCGACGGTGAACTCTTTATTACCGATGAGCGGGGTCAACACGAAGTGCCATTGCAATGGTTGGTAGGTGAGCGTTAATTGCAGGATTAAAACATGCGTATCGAATTAAGAGCGACGCCAGCCCAGCTACCTGATCTGGGTAATATTCCCCCTTTGTTGACACGCTTGTATGCCGCTCGTGGTGTGCAATCGGCAGCGGAATTAGAAAAGGGCTTGGCGCGTCTGATTCCTTACACTGAACTTAAAGGCATCGATCAGGCGGTGGCATTGCTGGTTGAGGCCCTAGCGCAAAAGGCGCGCATATTGATTGTGGGCGACTTTGATGCCGATGGCGCAACGGCAAGTGCTGTAGGTGTGTTAGGGCTTAAGATGCTGGGTGCGCATCATGTCGATTATTTGGTGCCTAACCGATTTGAATATGGCTACGGTCTAACCCCTGAAATCGTGGAGGTTGCGCTTGAGCGTAGACCTGATCTACTGATCACGGTAGATAACGGGATTTCAAGTGTTGAAGGTGTTGCTTGTGCCAAAGCCGCAGGCCTCAAGGTCCTAGTGACAGACCATCACTTACCTGGCACTGAATTGCCTGCGGCTGATGCAATCGTAAACCCCAATCAGCCAGGCTGTACGTTCCCAAGTAAAGCCCTCGCAGGCGTTGGCGTGATGTTTTACGTACTGATGGCGCTTCGTGCTAAACAACGTGAGCTGGGCTGGTTTTCCGGTAAAACTGAGCCCAACTTGGCGGAACTGCTGGATTTGGTCGCGCTTGGCAGCGTGGCGGATGTAGTGCCTCTTGATGCGAATAATCGCATCTTGGTTGCACAGGGCTTGGCGCGTATACGCAAAGGGTTCGCCCGAGCAGGTCTTAAAGCCATTTTGGAAGTCGCGGGTAAACATGCTTCTCGAGTTAATTCCACAGATTTAGGCTTTATCCTAGGGCCACGGCTCAACGCCGCAGGGCGTTTGGATGATATGAGTCTGGGGATTGAATGCCTTTTGGCTGAAGATCCTGATCTTGCACGCGATATGGCGGTCGAGTTAGACCGGCTTAACCAGGATCGTAAAAGTATCGAGCAAGGCATGCAGCGTGAAGCCTTGGCACAACTCAAAGACCTACCAGAACAAAACCTACCCTTTGGGCTTTGCCTGTATGAGCCTGATTGGCATCAGGGGGTTATTGGTATTTTAGCCTCACGCCTTAAAGAGCGTTATCACAGGCCAACCATTGCTTTTGCAGAGGCCGATAGCGAGATGCTCAAAGGCTCGGCACGATCGGTGCCCGGCTTTCATATCCGCGATGCATTAGATGCAATCGCCGCTCGTAACCCCGGACTTATCAGTAAGTTTGGCGGCCACGCCATGGCCGCTGGGCTTAGCCTTGCAAAAGAGCATTTCGACGATTTTGCCAACGCTTTCGATGAGGAAGTCAGGCGGCAACTGTCTGAAAATGATCTAGAAGGGCGCGTCTTGTCAGACGGCGCATTACAAGCACAAGAATTTCATCTGGAGTTGGCCAAAGCGTTACGGCATGCAGGGCCTTGGGGGCAGCATTTTCCTGAACCGCTTTTTCATGGCGTATTTGAGCTTGTCCACCAGCGTTTAGTGGGTGAGAAACACTTGAAGATGCAGCTTAAAACTGAATGTGGCAGCCGTGTTATCGATGCTATTGCATTCAATATTGATCGTGAGGTGTGGCCCAATGCGTCCGTTCGTTGGGTTGAGGCGGCCTACAAACTGGATGTAAATGAGTTTCGTGGTCAAGAAAGCGTGCAGCTTCTAGTGAGCTATATGGCGGCACGTTAGGCCGCCACGAGCACAGCCTTGCAGCGTTTGCAGATGTAGCCCCGGCCTTTAAGAATCAAACCATGACGTCGTGCGCTTAGAGCAAATTCATTGGCAGTCGGGCATTTGCAAACATACTGGTACTGTTTAGAAGCGCGCGGCGTAATGGCATAGTCATGACATCGCTTGGGCTCGAGCCCATAAATGCCTCGCATAATCAGTTGCCACTCTTGCCCATGCGGAGCGATTTTGAGTCCAAACTGTTTATACGCCACTAAATGAGCAACCTCATGTGGCACCGTTTGCTGCAAAAAATCGTCACGGTTCTGGGCGTATAACACAGGGTTAAAGCGCAGTTTATTTTCCGTGATATGGGCAACCCCAGCTTTTTGTCCACGCAATTTGAACGAGACTTCAGGTCTTGGGAATGAGGTCTTAAAAAAAGCCTCAGCCTTTTGAAAACAGGCCTCAACGGCTAGGTGAATGTGCTCTGGCATAAGCGCATTATGCCTAAGCGCGCCTGCTATAAAAACCAAAACCGCCCGTAGGCGGTTTGGTTATAACAAGCCTCTAGCGGATATAGACAGGCCCAACCCCTGAACCCCATAAGATGACCGTGGCGGCCATCATGGCAACTAGCACCACAAGCCCTACCGCCAGAACAGAGCTTGAAAATAAAAAACCCTCATCCTCTGGAATGCCCATAAAGGTTGGTAAACCTACGTAAAGCAGATAGACGGTGTAGCAAATAGCTGCCGTGCCGACAGCCATGGCCAGCCAAAGATGTGGATAGAGCGCCGCTGCACCTGCGATAAATAAAGGTGTTGCGGTATAGGCTGAAAACATAATGCATTGTGAGAGGGTAGGGTTGGCATCATAAGTACGTGCCATCCAGTGGGTGAAAGCCCCCATGACTGCAACCCCTGCAAGCATGGCTAAGTAAGAAAGAATGGTCAGGGGAATGGCGCTTTCAACCGTTAAAAGTGTTGGTGCACGGCCTGCAAATGACCAGCCCACTTGAGTGGTGCCAATAAACGCAGAAATGGCTGGAATCGCCGCTAGTAGCAGGACATAGCCTAAGTAGGTGCCGGTAATACTGGTGTCTTCACGGCGTATTTCTTGCCACTGTTGATCTGGATGAGCAAACAGGCCCCAAACATGGTTGATCATAATGCATTCTCCTCTTGTTCTATCGGACGCCTAGCGCAGGACGTTCGGCGCATGAGGTCTGGCAGATACATTTATGCGACCTTATGACGCAGTGTAGACCTTGTAGGTTTCACGCAAGTTCACAGAGCGGTTCCAATTCATAATTTGTGATGCAGGTTAAGTCTTGGTCTTGTGAGGTCGGCATCAGGCAAGTGCTTTGTCTGGCATGTCCCTTATTTTTTAAAAGTCGCTTTATCGGTACATGGCTTGGGGTAATGAGGCGTTTGCGCGTAAAATGCGCGGTTTCGTCTTTGCTCGGATTAACGCGCACCATGGGTACCCTTTCGGTCAATCAAAACAAACTGCAAAAACGCTTGCGTCGCCTAGCGGGCGAGGCGGTTACTGACTTCAACATGATCGAAGATGGCGATAAGGTCATGGTGTGTTTGTCAGGTGGTAAAGACAGCTACACCATGTTGGATGTGTTGCTGTATCTGCAGAAAGTTGCGCCCATTCAGTTTGAGATTGTGGCGGTCAACATGGATCAAAAGCAGCCAGGCTTTCCCGAACATGTGTTGCCTGCCTATTTAGAGTCGATTGGCGTTCAGTACCACATCATCGAAAAAGACACCTACTCGGTGGTTAAAGAGAAAATTCCCGAGGGTAAGACCACCTGTTCGCTGTGCTCACGTCTGCGTCGTGGCACGCTGTATACCTATGCAGATGAAATTGGCGCGACAAAAATGGCGCTTGGTCATCACCGTGACGATATTCTTGAAACCTTTTTCTTGAATATGTTTTATGGCGGAACCTTGAAAGCCATGCCGCCTAAATTGCTCTCTGATGATGGTCGTAACGTGGTGATTCGTCCGTTGGCGTATTGCTCTGAAAGCGATATTCAAGCGTATTCGGACATGAAAGAATTCCCGATTATTCCGTGTAACCTTTGTGGTTCACAAGAAAACCTGCAGCGTCAGGTGGTTAAAGAAATGCTGCAATCTTGGGAGAAAAAATCTCCAGGGCGCACGGAGATCATGTTCCGTGCACTGCAAAATGTGGTGCCATCGCAATTGGCAGATCGCAATCTGTTTGATTTTAAAAGCCTTAAAATTGATGACAGCGCAACGCCGCGATTTTTAGATGTCATGAGTTTATAAATAAAAAACCGCGCCGAGGCGCGGTTTTTTTAGCCTTGTCGATAAAGCGTATCGGCCTTATCGAAGCGTTTTTGTATGGATGTACTTGGCGCTTTGCCTAAAAGACTGATTATGACAATCGCAAGGCTTGCCACGATAAAGCCTGGAATAATTTCGTAAACGCCAAGGCCAATAAATTCTTTCCAAAGCACTACCACGACTGCGCCACTTAACATTCCAGCTAATGCGCCGTTACGTGTCATACGTGGCCAGAGCACTGAAAAAAGCACTACAGGTCCAAATGCTGCGCCAAAGCCGGCCCACGCGTAAGCCACTAGACCAAGCACTTTGCTATTGGGGTCTTGACCGATGGCAATGGCGACTAAAGCAATCACTAACACCATCGAACGGCCTACCCACACCAATTCTTTTTGAGATGCGCTGGGGCGTAAGAAAGCTTTGTATAAGTCTTCGGTTAACGTGCTTGAGCTCACCAGCAGTTGGCAGCTTAAGGTGCTCATGACTGCCGCTAAAATGGCAGACAAAATCACCCCGGCAACCCAAGGGTTAAACAGTACTTTGGTAAGTTCAATAAAGACCCGTTCATGATTTTGGCTAACGGCGTCTGCAAGCTCTGGATGTGTCGCAAAAAAAGGTATGCCAAAAAAGCCTACGGCAACGGCGCCACCCAAGCACAACACCATCCAACTCATACCAATGCGCCGAGCGTTAGGGATGGTTTTCACGGAGTCGGCGGCCATAAAACGAACCAAAATGTGCGGCTGGCCGAAGTAACCAAGCCCCCAAGCCAGTAATGAGATGATCGCCACCCATGAAAGGTTGTAGGTCATGTTTAACGCATCAGGGTTAACCTGATGCACCACTTGGGTGATGGATTCCACATCGCTTAACGCTAAGAATGCAAAGACCGGCGTTAAGATCAGGGCAAAGATCATTAGGGTGGCTTGTACCGTATCCGTCCAGCTGACAGCTAAAAAGCCACCTAAAAACACGTAGGCAATGGTGGCAATGGCGCCTACCCATAGTGAGGTCTGATAGCTCCAGCCAAAGGTACCTTCAAACAGGGTAGCGCCGGCTACCACGCCTGATGCGCAGTAAAGGGTAAAGAACACCAAAATCACCATCGCAGACAAGATACGCAGCAGGCGACTGTGGTCTTCAAAGCGATGTGTAAAGTAGTCGGGCAGGGTTAGGGCATTGTGATTAAGTTCGGTGTGCACACGCAGGCGGCCGGCCACCAAGAGCCAATTTAAATACGCGCCAACAATGAGCCCTATGGCAATCCAGCTTTGCGAGAGGCCGCTGAGGTATACCGCGCCCGGTAAGCCCATTAAAAGCCAGCCGCTCATGTCAGAGGCGCCCGCAGACAGGGCAGTGACCCAGCTGCCTAAACTGCGGCCGCCCAGAATGTAGTCAGAGAAGTTTTTGGTGGCGCGCCAAGCGATAAAGCCAATGACTACCATGGCCAAGATATAGACCACAAAGGTCACTAAGGTTGGGGTTGTTACACTCATGAACACTCTCGATAGCCAAAAGATGTGGCTAAGGCTTTTTATTTAGCCCGCACACTCTCTATGGTAGCTGGCAGATGACGGACTGTGATTGTCAAGCCGACCTTGGGCTAGGAATGAGCCTTTCAAGACTAAAGGTCAAAGACCCTTTATCCATCTGATATGGTTTTTTAAAGTAAAACTGAATCTGTTATCGAAATGTCATCTTGACCATGATGCGCGCGCCTTGATTCGAGCCGTTAGGGGCCGCTGATGACTGATCGTATTGCTGTGAAGACCCTTGAAGTAAGCGCGCCTGAAGCGCTAGCTGTACGTGGGCCGATTCATACCCGTGCCTTTACAGGCCTCTTCAGAAATCTGCGCCGTATAGGTGCAGGTTTTTTAATGCTGATCTTTTTCGCCACCGTTTGGCTTAACCACAACGGCCATCAAGCTGTCTTGTGGGACATTGAAGATCGTAAATTCTTTATCTTCGGAGCCACCTTCTGGCCGCAGGATTTTGTTTTATTGTCTGCGCTTTTGATCATTGCCGCTTTCGGTCTGTTCTTTATTACCGTGCTGGCAGGGCGCGTTTGGTGCGGTTACAGCTGTCCGCAAAGCATGTGGATGTGGCTTTTTATGTGGGCTGAAAAGGTCACAGAAGGCGACCGCGCTCAGCGTATCAAGCTCTCAAGTGCGCCATTCGGGTTTAATAAGCTTGTAAAACGCACGTTAAAACACAGCCTATGGCTTTTCATAAGCGTGGCAACGGCGATTACCTTTGTCGGCTACTTCACGCCTGTTCGCGAACTTGTGATTGATCTGGTAACCCTTGAAGTGGGGCTAGGGGCAGGCTTTTGGGTGGCGGCTTTTACTGTGGCTACCTATTTAAACGCAGGCTTTCTACGTGAGCAGGTGTGCGTCCATATGTGCCCTTACTCACGCTTTCAAAGTGTGATGTTTGATCAAGACACCTTGGTTGTAGCCTATGATGCGGCGCGTGGAGAGCCGCGTGGCGCACGCAATAAATCGGTCGATGCTATGGCGCAAGGTCTGGGTAGCTGTATTGATTGCACCTTGTGCGTACAGGTGTGCCCTACAGGTATCGATATTCGCCAAGGACTTCAGATTGAATGTATTGGTTGTGGGGCGTGTGTGGATGTGTGTAACAGCGTCATGGATAAAATGGGCTACGCCCCTAATCTGATTAGCTATACCTCAGAGCGTGCGCAAACTGGCGGTAAAACTCACTTTTTACGGCCTTCGGCAGTGGGTTATGGCGCTGCCTTAGTTGCGATGATTGGCCTTTTTATTTGGGCGTTGGTCAGTCGCGACCCATTGGATCTTAATGTGATTAAAGATCGGGCGATGTATCGCACCAATGCTTTAGGTCAGGTAGAAAACGACTACTTACTACGGCTTATTAATAAAACCCAAGAGCCTCGTCAGTATGAAGTGCGCTTGGTTACCAATGAGCCGTTATCGATGCCGGTAAAGTCAGCGATTAAGGTGGATGCGGGTGAGGTATATGAGTTACCTGTGACGGTTGTCTTGCCTAAACGCGATCAAGTGAGTACGCGTAAGATCCATTTTGAGTTGCGTGAGCTTGCCTCAGAGGCTTCGGTACTTTCGGAAAGTATTTTCACCTCACCTATACGTTATTAATAAAGGTTCAGGCATGAAACGCTATGAAGCGTTGGCAGACCATATTGCACAACTGATTCGCGACGGTGTTCTCGCGCCGGGGGCGAAAGCGCCCTCGGTACGCCGTGCCAGTTCGACGTATGGCGTAAGCCCTGCGACCGTGTTTCAAGCCTATTATTTATTAGAGGATCGCGGCCTTCTGCAAGCACGAGCGCGCTCGGGTTATTTTGTGCAAGCGCGGGCAACTGACGTATTGGCTGAGCCTGAAATCAGTGCGCATCCTGCCTGTACCACCGAGGTAGATGTCAGTGAGTTAGTCTTTTCTGTGCTTGAGTCTATTCAAGACCCCGGCACCGTTCCCTTTGGTTCGGCTTTTCCTTGTACCAGTCACTTTCCGTTAGCGCGCTTAGCGCGCTCAATGAGTTCAGCGCTTAAACAATTATCGCCTGAGGCGATTACCTCAGACATGACGGCGGGCAATCCAGATTTGCGCCGGCAAATTGCACTTCGCTATATGCTGGCAGGCGTAAAGCTGCCTTTGCCTGAGCTGGTGATCACCAATGGTGCAATGGAAGCACTTAACCTGTGTCTACAGGCGGTTACCCGCCCCGGGGATACGGTGGCCATTGAGTCGCCTGCGTTTTATGCCAGCTTGCAGGTTCTTGAGCGCCTTAAGCTCAAAGCAGTAGAAATCCCCGTGCACCCGCGTGAAGGAATGGATCTGGCGGTATTGGAAGAGCGTTTGCGCGAGCAGCCTATTAAAGCCTGTTGGTTGATGAGTCATCTGCAAAATCCGCTAGGAGCCAGTTTAAGTGATGACAAAAAACGCAGGTTATGTGCACTGGCTAAGGCTTATGATTTGCCGATTATTGAGGATGATGTTTACAGTGAGCTCTATTACGGTGCCCATGCTCCCAAGCCGATTAAATATTTTGATCAAGAAGGTTTGGTGCTTAACTGCGGCTCCTTTTCCAAAAGCTTAGCGCCGGGGTATCGGGTCGGATGGGTGGCGGCAGGGCGATTTGCGCAAAAGGTCAATCGAATCAAGCTAATGACCACGATCTCGCCTTCAGTACCCGCTCAGGTGGCACTGGCCGATTATCTACAACATGGTGGTTACGATCGGCATTTACGCAAGCTGCGTCATACGCTGGAACGTCAGCAAGGCGCGATGCTGGCCAGTGCTGCAAGGCACTTTCCCATAGGCACCAAAGTGACTCGCCCGTTGGGTGGCTATTTTTTGTGGTTTGAGTTTCCTGAGAACGTCGATGCGTTAGAGCTTTTTCAAATGGCGCAAGCGCAAGGCATCAGTATTGCGCCTGGGCCCATTTTTTCAGCGACCAAAGGTTTCAGACACTGTGCAAGGCTCAACTACGGCCACCCCTTTGACGCCAATGCTGAGCGGGCTATGGCGCTGTTAGGACGGATGCTCGCAAGCTTCAGTTAGCGCGACAAGGCCTGCTAAGCGATGGATAATAAGCAGATCCTACTGGAGGCCTTGTATGTTTGAGATCAAGCCAATCAATGCGGAACATTACCGCGCCCAAACACGGCGTAGCAGCGTGGTAGTCATTATTCTTTTTGCTGCAATCGCCATGCTCTGTTCAGGGCTTTTAGTAGCGCTATGGGGGGAGTCTGGCGGTAATAATTTTAGCTTGAATTTAACAGGTGTTTTGACGGGCGTTTTTATCACGGCGCTTGTTGTACGTTATGTGTTGGCTAAGCAGCCCTTTATGCAAGAGGCCGTGTACGGCTGGCAACTTAAACGTAGCCTGATGCGCGTGACCAACGTGATGCACAAGGTCAAAGAAAAAGTTGCAGTGAATGACCCATTGGCTATGAAGATGCTGCGTTTTTATCACTTAGGTGTTACGCAAATGTATCTTTTAGATGCCAACACCAGTGGCCTTTCGCAGATGACGCGTGAAATTGACGAGCATGCGCAAAAGATGCAAGCCCAAGGGCTTGAACTTGAGCAAACCTGTTTTGATCCTGCTTGGCTTGATGCCATAAATGCTAAGTGAGGGATAGATGAAAGACTATGCTTGGCTCTATGAATATGCTTTGAATCGATTGGGTTCAGAGCAGGCGCTCGAAGCGCGTTTACCTGTACCAAAATCTGAATCGGCACTTAAAGCCATGCCCGATGACAGGTATCTATCGACCCTAGCCCTTAGGGTGTTTCGCGCGGGCTTAAAACACAGCCTAGTGGATGCCAAATGGCCCTACTTTGAGGAGGTGTTTTTTGGTTTCGTGCCTGAGAAAGTCGTGCTAATGGGCGCAGAACATCTTGAGCGCATGATGCAGGATGCTCGTCTGATACGTCATTTAGGCAAACTCAAGAGTGTTCCGCGCAATGCGCAGTTAGTGCTGGATGTTGCAGAGCGCCATGGCTCATTTGGTAAATGGTTAGCCGAGTGGCCTATTGATGACATTACAGGGCTTTGGCGTGAACTTGCTAAACGAGGTAATCAGCTAGGCGGTCTATCGGCGCCACGATTTTTGCGGATGGTGGGGAAAGATACGTTTATCCCCACAGAAGATGTGGTGGCGGCTCTTAAAGCGCAGAAGATCATCGATAAAGCGCCGACCAGTCAACGAGATTTAGCCAAGGTACAAGAAGCTTTTAACATTTGGCAACAGCAGAGCCAGAGACCTTTATGTCAGCTTTCTGTGATGCTCGCACATACGGTTAACCACTGATCAATTGTGGCTAAAGGGCTGATTAGACAGCGGCCGGTTAGATGTTTCTCACTACTAAATAAGTCACATCGTCGGTTAATTGAATTTGCAAATCGTTTTAAGCCTTGGCATAGTCCCGCACTTCATTGGATAACCGACACGGCTGTGCCCATGCTAAAACGCTTCGCACCCCTCGTGCCCTTTGCCTTGGCTGCTTTATTAACTGCGTGTGCAAGCCAAGCGCCGCAAGACACCACAGTACTTTATGAGCCGGTTGAAATCGCACCGGTCACTGAAGAAGAAATTCAAGAGTTTGTTGAGGTCACTCAAGAGCCTTATGTGTTGCCGACGCTCGCTGATAACGTGCTAGAGCGCGGTAAAACCCTTTTAGGTACTAAGTACCGTTATGGCGGCTCCTCAGAGAAAACAGGATTTGATTGCAGTGGCTTTGTAGGCTTTTTGTTTAAAGAAGAAGTCGGCATGCAACTGCCGCGCTCAACCCGCGACATGATCAATCTGGATGCGCCTGTGGTCGATCGCTCAGAGCTTGAGCCGGGTGATGTAATCTTCTTTAATAACTTTGGCCGTGGCCGCGTGAGTCATACAGGGATTTACATAGGTGATGACCAGTTTATCCATTCTTCAAGCCGCCGCAGTGGGGGCGTGCGTATTGACAGTTTGGATGATAAATACTGGAAACAAAGCTATTTAGAGGCCAAACGCGTGCTAGCGTTGGCGCCTGATTTAGACGAATAACAACGCCAGTAATGGCAGCCATGGTGGGCACATGAACACGGGCAAACTATTTGCGGTCGTCGTGTTAGCAGTGGGAATCGTGGGGTGCGCAAGTCAGCCATCTGCGCCTGTTGCCGTGCATGAGCCGGTGTATTCATCGCCCGTTGCTTACGGTCAGGCTGATGATGTTTTGTTTCGCGCGCTAGGCTTGGTAGGCACGCCCTATCGCTGGGGCGGTAATACGCCTGAAAGTGGTTTTGACTGCAGCGGTTTGATTGGCTATGTCTATCGCGATGCTGCAGGTATTTCATTACCGCGCTCAACACGCGAGATGATCAATATCAAAGCCCCAACGGTTGACCGTGGATCACTTAAAAGCGGCGATTTGGTGTTTTTTGCCACCAAGGCCCGCGGACAAGTTAATCACGCTGGCATCTATGTTGGAGAGGGGCGCTTTGTTCACGCCCCTTCAACCGGTGGTACGGTACGCTTAGACCGTCTGGATAACAGCTATTGGCAGGCACGTTATTTGAATGCCAAGCGCGTTTTCCCCACTCAGCTCGCGCAACAACCTTAAGTCCTAAGGGCTTCTTTGACGAAGTCCAAGCGATCTTGTCCAAAAAACATTTGATCTCCTACAAAGAAGGTGGGCGCGCCAAATACACCGCGCGCAACAGCCTCATCTGTGGTTTGTTTAAGCGTTTCCTTTACCTTGTCATCTTCAAGCCACACGTTGAGTGTTTGTGGTGTGAAACCGTTTTGATGAAGCACTTGATCAAGTGTCGCCTGATCGCCAAGGTTTAACTGTTCGACCCAGAGCGCTTGGTAAATAGCGCGAATAAAGCGCTCAAGCTCCTGTGGCATGTAAAGCGACATTGCGGTTGCAGCGCGCATCAGATACAGAGTGTTGATTGGAAAATAAGGATTCATCGTAAAGGCTTGCCCATAGCGTTTAGCAAAGCGGGCCAAGTCCTCCGACATATAACGGCCTTTGGCTGGAATCATTGCAGGTGAATGATTGCCGGTGGCTTTAAATACTGCGCCTAACAGCATGGGGCGATAGTGAATCGTCGCGTTTGTGTCTTGGGCAAGGCGCGCCAGTTGCGTCCACGCTAAAAAGGCGGCAGGACTGCCGAAGTCAAAAAAGAACTCAAGGGTTTTCATTGGGTCGTCCTCACCAGCGTTCTTGCCAAGGACGCAGGTCCAATTCAAAGGTCCAAGCATCGCGGGGTTGTTGATGCAGATGCCAGTAGTTTTCGGCGATATGTTCAGGGTTCAAAATGCCGTCGGCGTCTTTGGTGGCATACTGTTCCGGAAACTGAGTGCGAATAAATTCGGTATCGATTGCGCCATCGATAATCACATGTGCCACATGAATGCCACGTGGGGCGAGTTCTCTGCTCATGCTTTGCGCTAGGGCGCGCAGGGCATGCTTAGCACCGGCAAAAGCGGCGAAGTTCGAAGCACCACGCAATGATGCGGTTGCACCTGTAAAAAGGAGTGTGCCATGACCGCGGGTCACCATGTTGCGGGCAACCGCTTGGCTTGTAAGAAACGCTGAGAAGCACGCCATTTCCCAAATCTTGAAATACTTACGCGCGCTCTCATCCAAAATACTGCAAGGCACGTTAGCGCCGATGTTAAAGGCCATAACCTCTATCGGTCCGATATCGCGCTCAATTGTTTCAATCAATGCCTGTACTTGATCTTCTTTACGTGCGTCGCAGTCAAAACCATATGCCGTGCCGCCTTGCGCCTGAATAGCGTCAACAAGAGGTAGTAGCTTTTCGTAGCTGCGACGCACGACACAAGCGACATAACCCTCTTGGGCAAAGCGCTTAGCGATGGCGCCGCCTGTGGCATCTCCTGCACCTATGACCAGTGCCACTTTTGCGTGTGTCATGGTATGAACTCTTATTATTAAACGATCGTTAGTTAAACGGACGTTATGCTACCTTGCCCCTATCGTCAAGCAGGATTCTCCCATGCGATATTCACCTGAGCATAAGGCTCAAACCCGCGAAAAACTTCTGACCAACAGTGCCGCGCTCGCTAAGCAAGGTGGCTTTGCTACCACAGGTGTTGATGCGTTGATGAAAGCCATTGGCTTAAGTGGCGGGGCTTTCTACGCGCATTTTGCGTCTAAAGAGGCTTTGTTTAAGGAGATTGTGTCTCGCGAGCTTAAGATGAGTCTTGCGCGTATGCAGTGCGATAATACTGAGCAGCTCACGCAGCGTTTGGCGGAATACCTAAGCCTTGAGCACGTTGCCAATGTTGAGGGCGGCTGTCCACTTCCTGCATTGGGCGACGAGATCATTCGTGCCGGTGACGATTGCCGTCGACACGTGCAGCAAGGTTTAAACGCATGGCACGAGAATTGGGCAGAAGTTGTGGGTGATGAAAACGCATGGGCGGTGATAAGCCAATGTGTCGGTGCGCTTGTGCTGGCGCGCATGTTTGATCAAACCGACACCCAAAAACATATTCTCGATGCGAGCAAAGCGCTTTTAAACACAATCACTTAGCCACATCGCTACGCGTTTAGTTTTAAGCGCGTCATACTATTGTTTTGCCTAACATTCCACGCAGGTTGTGAAATTGACCAGTGAACATGCTTTTAGCGCCCAAGAGCGCGCGGGGGTTTATCGTGCGATTGCCGAGCGCCGCGATATGCGCCACTTTGTTCCAGGCGTGATTGATCCTGTTTTATTAGCACGTCTACTTGAGGCGGCTCACCAAGCACCGAGTGTAGGCCTTATGCAACCGTGGCGATTTATACGCATTACTGATTCAACCCTGCGCGCTCGCATTGCGTTGCTGGTTGAAGATGAGCGCATTAAAACTGCCAAAGCATTGGGTGAGCGTGAAGATGAATTTATGCGCCTCAAGGTTGAGGGGGTGAGCGAATGCGCTGAACTGTTGGTGGTGTCTTTAATGGCAGGTAGAGACGCGCATATTTTTGGCCGTCGAACCTTGCCTGAAATGGACATCGCTTCAGCCAGTTGTGCTATTCAGAACTTATGGCTTGCCGCTCGTGCTGAGGGTTTAGGTATGGGCTGGGTGTCGTTATTCGACCCAGACCAGTTAGCGGCGCTTTTAGGGCTTAAAGAGGATGCGAAGCCCATTGCCGTATTGTGCTTAGGGCCCGTGGCTGAGTTCTATCCTAAGCCTATGCTTGAACTTGAAGGGTGGAGAACACCACGCCCTCTAGCTGAGTTGGTGAGTGAGAATGGTGAGGTTCTATGAGCGTTTTCTTCGCCTGTTTGGTGGCGCTCGTATTAAATCTCAGTCATCGCTTACCCCTTTGGTTAACACCTAAAACCTATGTCATTGGATGGGCGCAACGCTTAGAGGCTCACTTTAATACGCCCGCAGGGCGCGCTTGGCGCAGTCATGGGGCTACGGCTTGGCTGATAGTGATTACCCCTTTTGTAGCGCTACTATGGCTGGCAGAACAGCTTCCTTATCTAGGGTGGGTGATTGATGTCTTAGTGCTTTGCTGGGCTTTGGAGCTTGGCAGTATAAAAACACGCGTCATTGCCCTTATCGCTGCGTTAAAAAATGATGATTTAACCGCGGCAAAACAACAGCTTGAACCTGTCGTCGCCCAGCGCTTGGATGCGTTGGATCAGCAAGGTGTAGCGAAAGTCAGCACTGAATGGGTGTTGAAAGATGGCGTCTATACGGTGTTAGCGGTTCTTTTTTGGTTTGTGATATTTGGGCCAATGGGCGCTGCGATCTATCGGCTTAGCCATGGCTTAAACCGTTTGTGGGGCCATCGAGATCAGCGTTTTATTCGTTTCGGATGGGCTTCGGCCAAACTATTTGAGGCCTTAGCTTTTATCCCCACGCGTGTGGCAGCGTTTAGCTTTGCGCTGCTTGGTAAAACGCGTTTGGCTTTTGCATGCTGGCGTGAGCAGGCCAGTTTGTGGCCCAGTCCAAATGCTGGCGTTATTTTGGCAAGCGGCGCCGGTGCTTTAAATGTACGACTAGGCGGTCCTGCACAATACGCAAGTTGGGAAGAGCCTCGCTGTGATCTGGGTGGCGAGCACGCCCCTAATGCCGTAAGCCTCGATCACGCGCTTAATCTTGTTTATCAGTCCATCGGTCTGTGGTTATTGCTGATCGGACTTTGGATGTTTTTTTAACTATGCTCGAACTGATTTTAGGCGGCGCTCGGTCTGGCAAAAGCCGCCTTGCACAGCGCTTGGCCAGTGCTTCAGGTAAGCGCGTTGTATACATCGCCACTGCACAAGCCTTGGATGATGAAATGGCGTCGCGTATTGCCAGACACAAAACGGATCGTCCGTGTGAATGGCTTATCGTTGAAGAACCTATCGCGTTAGCGAAGGCCATCAAGCAACACACAGGACCTGAAGTATGTGTGTTGGTGGATTGTTTGACGCTTTGGCTGACTAATTTGCTCTTAAACGATGCTAGCGATGCCTTAGCGCGTGAGCGCCAAGCGCTTTTAGACCTTCTTCAAGAAACCCCTGACTCGATCATTATGGTTAGCAATGAAACCGGTCTTGGTGTGGTGCCGATGGGGGAGTTATCGCGTCGCTATGTGGATGAAGCTGGTTGGCTACATCAAGCCCTCGCAGAGCGATGTGATCGGGTGATTCTTACCGTTGCGGGGTTACCCATGGTGCTTAAAGGAGCCGCTTTATGAATTGGTGGCAAAGTTCCTCCAAAGCGCTGAACATGGATGTTTTTAAGCAAGCAACACTGAGGCAAGATTCGTTGACCAAACCTCAAGGTTCGTTGGGGTTACTGGAAACCGTAGCGGTACGTTTGGCCGCTCAACAAGGTGTTTTAAAGCCCTCACTAAACAATCTTTGGTTTGCTTTGTTTGCAGGTGACCATGGCGTGGTGGAGGAGGGCGTTGCTGCCTACCCGCAAACAGTTACCGTGCAAATGCTGGCCAATTTTGTGCAAGGTGGCGCGGCTATTAGCGTGTTGGCAAAAACCTTGGGCGCGCATCTTGAGGTTCACAACGTTGGCACCGCTAACCCATGCCATCATTTACATGGTGTTGTACAGCATGAGGTGGGTGAGGGGACTGCTAACTTCACCCAAGGCCCAGCTATGACGCCTGAGCAATGTTTTAAAGCGCTTGATGTGGGGCGCCACGTTGCAGAGCGCGCAGCGGCACAAGGCTGTCAGCTTATGCTGGGCGGTGAAATGGGTATTGGTAACACCACCACTGCCAGTGCTTTAGCATGTGCGTTGCTAAAACGCCCAGTCGCGCAAATGATTGGTATCGGGACGGGGCTAGATGCCGACGGCATGGCGCGCAAAGCTAAGGCCATTGAAAAAGCCTTGGCTTTTCATCAAGGCGAGCATTCGGTGTTTGATTGGCTGGTACGTGTCGGCGGATTTGAAGTGGCGGCGTTAGCCGGGCTTTATATTGGCTGCGCGCAGCAAGGCATTAGCGTGTTGGTCGATGGGCTGATTTGTTCGGTTGCCGCGTTGGTTGCCGTAAGGCTCAACCCTTCAGTAAATGATTGGCTCTTTTATGCCCATCAAGGCGCCGAACCAGGGCACAAGCACGTGCTTGAAGCGTTGGGGGCTGAGCCGTTATTGCAGTTAGGTTTGCGTTTAGGTGAGGGCAGTGGTGCTGCGTTAGCGGTTCCATTATTGCGGTTAGCCTGCGAGCTACACAGCCGCATGGCAACCTTTGCTGAGGCGTCGGTGGCCACCGCCCATGATTGATCTACTCAGGCACGGAGAGACCCAAGCTGGAACTGGCTTTTTCGGACGCACCGATGTACCCCTTTCTGAGGTGGGTTTACGTCAGATGTGGGAGGCGGTGGCTGATGGCACGTGGGATCAGGTGGTGAGCTCGCCACTCGTGCGTTGCAAGGCTTTTGCGCAAGCGTACAGCGTTAAAGCAGGTATTCCACTAACACTTTGTGCTGCACTTCAAGAGTACAACTTTGGTGCTTGGGAAGGTTTAACTGCAACTGATGTCATGGCATTAGATAGCGAAGCGTTAGGGCGTTTTTGGCAGGACCCTTATGGTTATACGCCGCCTGAGGCTGAGTCGATGTCAGATTTTTCCGTGCGTGTTACGCAGGCGATAGAGACAGTTCAAGCGCGTTTTGCAGGGCAGCGGGTGTTGGTGGTTACGCACGCAGGTGTGATGCGTTTTCTGCTTGCTAGGCAACAAGGTCTCGCTCGGGACAAGCTCTTAAGCGTCACTGTCGAGCATGCCGGTCTTTATCGCTTATAGGCATTTCACTTCTTTTACCCACGGGATATCTAACTGTCCCCAGGCGACGGTAAGCGAGGGCGATTGGCATTCGAAGAACCGTTGCCGATCTTCAAAAGGGATGTGTAAGTTTTGCTGCTTAAGACGGATGTTTGCGTTTTGAGAGGAGTAATAACGAATCGAAACGGGCAAGATTAGAGTGTTGGCTGTTGCTTCTGCGCTCAGATCTTCTTTGGAGAGGCTAACGGCTTTAACGTAGAGACGGCTTTCTAAAGCAAAATTATCTGGCTGATCTAACGCCTTGTCGCGCGCTTTGCGATACAAGTCGCCGGCTAACTCAAATTGAGCCCACCCTTCATGCATGCAATTTTCGCAGGTGATGTTGAGTCGCTCGGTCTGTGCTTTGCTCAAGCCATGCTTATCTACCGGATAGCTAAAACGTAAGTAAAAGCGTGAGTCGCCTTTAAAGGCGGCAAGTTCTTGTTTACCCAGTACGATGCTTTGTGTGATCTCACGCTTGTTGTACCAAGCGTGGGCAAGCATCCATGCATTCGTAATGAGAACTAACCCAAAACCCAAAAAGGCCAGTCGCTGAAGTGACATTACGGGGCCTCCTGTTGGGTAAGTTTGCGTTGACGCTTTAACGCGAATAGAACGCCAATCGCAGCAAGGCTCACTAATAAGAAAAATACAGCATGCGGAATTAAGTCCCAGAACCAGTCAAATGCCTTAGCCAATAAAATGGTGAGCGCAAAGCAGGTGCCGAGGCGATATTGCCAGATATTTTTTTGTGCAATGCCTAGGTAAATACAGCTGCAGCAGGCAATCAGGGCTAAGGCGAGATATAGGTTCTCAACCCAAAATGTGGGCCAAGGTAAAAAGCTGCTGCTAGCCCAAAAAGCCAAAATGGATAAAGCGCTAAGGCCTATCCATGTGCTTACATTTTTCACCAATACGCCATCGCGTTGGAGTAGTGGCACTACTAGGTATAAAAGGATAGCCGAGCCTAGCCAAAGCTCTGGATGTTCATAGGCTTGCTGCCAGCCAATGCCAAGAGCTTGACCTATTAGCATGCTTGCATAAGAGGCTAACAGTAACCAGGCGGCTATCAACAATACGCGGGACTGGGTGTTGTGTCCGAGTAAAAGTGCATAACTGCCTAAGATGCCCAAGATATGATGGCTTGAAGGCAGGTTATAAATATCACCCAGTACATAAGTGTTAAGTGCCAGGCAGGCCAGCGCCAAGGTTCCTGCCATTTTGCAAAAATATCCATCGGTATCGCGTACTTTAAGCCAAAGGGTGAGTGCAAAACTCGCTACAGAGGCACCAATCACGACTGCAGTTTGTGAAAATAAACTTAATAGATCCCATAGCTGATAAAACAAAAACCAAACGCTGGCAGCGAGCGCGAGAGCGCCTAAGAGCGAGGCAATGCGCATGCCCAATGAGAGCTGTTTGGCCTTATCGTTTGAATCAATATTGAAGGTCTTACGATAATGTTTAATCAGCTGTGAATGATGTTGATCAATAATCTGGTGCTGCTCTTTTGAAAGGCACAGCAGCTTTTCTCGTTCAAGGCGGCTGAGTTCTGCTTTAAATGCGTGAATTTGCTCAGCGTGCTGCTCGGCATCGATGCGTGTTAAGGCCATAGAACACTCGTATTAACCGTTAGGGCTACTCTCGTGCCGTAAGGCACGGCACACTGTAGCGACTTTTATCCTTTTTGTGCTGTGAGCTGCATTGTGAAGCTACCGATACCTTTTTTGATTGCTCTGCAGTTTTTAACGCGTCTTCCAGTATTGCTACCTACCATGCCGACGCCCAAAGAAATGGGCCTGTCGGTTGTGTGGTATCCACTGGTGGGTGCGCTACTTGGATTAGGGTTGGTGAGTGGGGGGGGGCTGCTGGGTGAGGCTTCTTCGTTGTTATCAGCCGCATTACTACTGAGCATTTGGGTGCTGTTAACGGGAGGGTTGCACCTTGATGGACTGGCCGACACTGCCGATGCTTGGATAGGTGGCTTTGGCGATAAAGAACGCACCCTATCGATCATGAAAGATCCGCGCAGCGGACCTATCGCCATTGTCGTTGTGGTAATGGTTTTGCTGGTTAAGTTTGCTGCCCTGACAGTGTTATTGCCTGAAGAGGTATGGGCACTTCTATGGGCGCTGGTGCTAGGACGCTTAAGCGCTGTAGCGCTGTTAAGAAGCACGCCTTATGTACGTTCACAGGGGCTTGGTAGTGCACTCAGTGAGCATTTGCCACGTGCCCGAACGGGTGTTGTTTTGGCGTTGAGTGCAGGCATAGTGTTACTTTGCTATGGCATGCTTGGGCTTTGGGTATTAGCCGCAGTAGGGCTGACGTTTTATGTTTTACGCCGCGCAATGATAAAGCGACTAGGCGGCATGACAGGCGATACAGCAGGTGCGTTGATTGAACTGACCGAGTGCTGTGTATTGGTAGCATGGGCGTTGTACTAAAGGCTAAACAAAAATAAGACCAAAGGATTGGTGATATGGCTGATTTAACCCTAGACGAGCAAGAACGCCAGTTACTGGAGCAAACCCGTCGCGGGCATGCCAACCTCAAGTTTTCGCCCGCTCTTGAAGCGCGTTTTTTTGAGGAACGCTTTCGCTTTATGCAAAAGCACTGGGGCGTTTTGGTGGTGATGTTCTCTGCCGCTGTCTTTCAGTTGGTGTATGGCATCCATGATTTTTTAACGTTGCCAAAAAGTGTTTTCTGGGAAATTTTTTTATTACGCGCCGTAGCTATCTCAGCGGCAGTAGGCTCATGCCTTTATTTTAGACGTCGAAAAAGCCCTGCCAGAAAAGCCTATAGTGTCTTTGGTGCGGCGTATCTGGTCTGTGGTGTGTGTGTGGTGCTGCTTACCTACTTAGGCCAGTTTCGTGACTACACCATGCCTTATGAGGGCTTACTGCTCTTACTGCTTTTTGGCTATTGCGTCATTAATCTTCCGTTTCGCACGGTGACTTTATACGGCTGGCTGCTCTTTGGTTTGTTTATGACGTTGGGCGTGGTTTTTGAGATTGATCGTGAAAAACTCGGCTACCAATTGTTGTATTTAGCCTGTGTGAACGTCATCGGTAGTACTGGCACCTACCTTCAAGAACATGCGCACCGTACCGGCTGGCTCAATCTTAAACTCTTAAATATTTCTCGCCGGCGGACCGAGCGTGAAGCTGAGCAACGCCTACATTTTTTAACCACAGTGGGTCATGATCTGCGCCAGCCGCTCAATGCTATGGGGCTTTACAGCCAATATTTGCAAGAAAAAGCAGAAGAGGGTGAGGTCAAACGCATCAGTGAACAGCTCAACGCATCAGTTGAGCAACTTGGCCGAATGATGCATTCGTTACTTGAGTACAACCGCTTAACGATCAATGGCGGTATTCAGGTTGCCAAACAAACCATTGCCTTAGCTCCTCTCGTTGAACGACTCATTGCAGAGCTAAAAGACCCCTCGGGTGTTGCAACAGTACAGTTGAGCGTGATTTGTCCGGATGTCTATGTAGAAACTGATCCAGTGCTGCTTGAGCGTCTCGTACGTAACTTGCTAACCAATGCATTGCGCCATGCTAATGCCAGCAGTATTTGGATTAAGGTCACACAACAGCAGCAAGTGTGTGTACTAGAGGTCGGAGATAACGGCGTTGGTATTAGTGAAGGCGATCAAGAACATGTTTTTGATGAGTTTGCTCAATTGAATAACCCTGGTCGCAATTCTGAGCAAGGGCTAGGGCTTGGGCTTTCTATCGTGCGTCAGTTGGCTGAGGTGATGGGACATGCGCTTAGGCTTAAGTCTGCGCGAGGGGAAGGCGCGCGTTTTCAAATCACATTGCCTTTAAAGTCGGCGCCGGCCTCGACCGTCTTACTGCCGACGCAATCCGCCCCTGTGTCAAATAGAGGGGTATTGCTGCTTGAAGATGATCATGCCAGCCGTGAAGCGATGAGCGCACTGCTTGAGCGCTGGGGGTTTAGTGTGAAGGCGTGCGCGGATGTTAGCAGTGCATTGTCCGTAACCGACCAGTTCGCGCCCGATCTTTTTATCAGTGATTATCGTTTGGCGGATCACTGTGATGGATTAGCAGCCATTGCACTGGTTCGTGAAAAAATAGGCAGTGAGCTGCCCGCACTTTTAGTGACAGCAGATGCGGACATTCATTTAAACGCGCGTTGCCAAGAGCAGGGCGTGACTTTATTGGCCAAGCCCTTGCTTCCTGTCAAATTGCGTAAAGCGTTAGCGGTTGCCTTAAAACAGCCCAGCGCAGCTTAAAGCCAGCCTCGTGCCCGTGCAGCACTTACACATGCGGTACGGGTATGTACATTGAGCTCTTGATAGAGGGCTTTTAGATGCGTTTTGATGGTGTCTTCCGATAGGCCTAAGCGGCGGCTGATCAGCTTATTCGGTAAGCCATCTGCTAAGAGCGGCAGAATCTCACGTTGACGTGGCGTCAGCGGGTTATGCTGCTCTGGGAACGGGCTTGGCAGCACTTCACCGAGTAATACCCGTGCTACAGAGTCACGTAACGCTTCGCCGTCTGAGCCTTTTGATATAAACCCTAACGCGCCTGCGGCTAAGGCGCGTTCAGCATCGTTGTTGGACTCGCTAGCACTTAAAATCGCAACAGGCGTTAAGTTGCCTTCAGCTTGCAATTGCTGCAACAGCTCAATACCTGTGATATCGGGTAGGCGCAGATCCAGCAGGATTAAGTCATATTCTTGAGTTTGTAAGAGCTTTTTCGCGTCACTTGCCGATTGCGCCGTATCGATGCGCAAATCTTTGGTCAACGGCTGTAACGCTAGGGCAAGACCATCTAAGAAAATTTCATGGTCATCGATCAGCAGTAGATTGATGCGGTCGGGCAGTGTGCTGCACAGCATTGTCATAGCAAGACCTCACGCGCTTTTTATTATTGATATGCGCGTGAGTCTAACTCAAAAGAGAACTGATCTAGAACCGGTATGAGAACTGCGCGCCTACACCGTGTGCGCTGTTTCTATAATTTGCAGCATAACCACTCTTAAGGGGGAGAGAGGCTTCTTGATCCACCGACACTTTTTGCTCATGAATGTAGGCATAAGCCACATCGATGGTGAGATTGTCGGTTGGTGAGTAGCCAGCACCTAGCGTGAAAATGGTGCGGTCACCAATTGGAATACGTACGTTGCGGTGAGTGTTACTCACAGGTGATTGATCTAACGCAACACCGGCCCGTAGTACCACTTGTGGGTTGAGCTGGTAAGCGGCGCCTACGGCATAGGCCATGGTGTCATGCCAATCCATTTCTTCTTGAATGGTTTCAAAACGTGCTGGGGCATTTTTGTTTTCAACCACAATAGACTCTAAACGGCTCCAACGCGTCCAAGTGGCTCCAGCATAACCAGTCCATTTTTCGTTGAAGCGATGAGTAACAGATGCATCGATTGATTCAGGCATAGCAATCGACAGTTCTGCATCTAACTCACCGTTTGGCACGCCTATGGCACCGAGGGTGAGAGCATTACTGTTGAGCTTAGTTTTACCTTCGAGGGTGAAGTCAACTTTAGAGTGATAAGTCAGGCCCAGTGTTGTTTGCTCATTAACATCAAACAAAATACCTAGGTTATAGCCATAGCCAATATCGTCGCCTTTGACGCTGACTTTGGTGTCTTGGGCAAAGCCTGGAGCAAGCGCAGCAGTATTGAGCTGATTAGTAAGTTTGCCATCAATCTTGTTAATGGTAGGGCCAAAACCGATTGAAAGCTGGTCATTCACTTTATAGCTAAGTGTGGGTTGTAACGTTGTAACTTGAACTTTGCTGTACAGGCCGTAATTGCGCCCTTGGAAGGATTTTTCGTTATCGCTGATCACCGCGAACGGTACGTAAAGGCCAAGGCCTGCATGCCATTTCTCATTTAATGGCGTGCTGATAAAGGCAAAGGGAACAATCGCATTAGGCGCAATATCACCTTTGCTGGTGCCAGCGAGAGGTGCATCAACATTGCTGATTTTAGTTTTAGGCTTAACGAAAGCGGCACCGCCTACAATTTCGGTACGCTCAAGTTTCGACATACCGGCAGGGTTGCCATAAATGGTGGATGCATCCAATGCAGATGACGAACGCCCAGCGAAAGCGGTACCCATTGCGCTGACACTTTGTTCGTTAATAGCTAGTCCATTAGCCATGACTAAACTGCTAAAACCGGTGGCTGCCAAAGCGATAGCGCACGCAAGCGGGGAACGAATCATGGATAACTCCTAATTATTTTAATGCGCGGTCGACGCTATCAGGAATGAGAGAGTTGCTCCAGTTTGCAAAGTTCCGTAAGTCTTTGGTTTGTATGACAATCTTGTTGGAAATGAGAAATGGCGCAGCTTGGGTGGCTGCGCTTAATTTGTAACGAGGCGCGTTATCCGCGCGCTACAGGGCGATCTGGGCTGTTAATCCACTCACTCCAAGACCCTGCATAGAGTTTTGCAAGGCCAAGCCCCGCTAGATCCATCGCAAAAATATTATGGCACGCTGTTACACCCGAACCGCAATAGGCAATTTTTAGCGCGTGTTGATTAAGGGCTTTAAAACGTTCTGCGAGTAGTTCAGGCGTTAAAAAATGCCCTTGTTCATCGACATTTTCAGTAAAAGGTAAACACACCGCTGTGGGAATATGGCCGGCTACGGGGTCTAGCGGTTCAACTTCGCCCTTAAAGCGCGGTAAGGCTCGCGCATCAAAAAGGGCTGCTTGTTCGTTGCTAATAAGGCTCAGTACCTCATCAGCCTGAACCAAAAGATCTGGATTAACAGAAGCTGTGAAGTTTCCTTCTTGTGGCTGGCTCAATTTCTGAGTAACAGGCCCGTTAGCCTTCTGCCATGCATTAAAGCCGCCATCTAACACGTAGACGTCAGCGGTTTTGCCAAGCCATAACAATAACCACCACGCGCGTGCAGCAAACGCACCATTGTCATCATCATACAGCACGACGGTGCTGTCTTGGTTTAGGCCTAACGTGGCAAGCGTCTGGCTAAGCGTTTCTGGATTGGGCAGGGGGTGCCTGCCTGTCACGCCTTTAACCACCTGTGCGCTTAAGTCTTTTTCTAAATCAAGAAAGTGAGCATTAGGCAGATGAGCTTTTTGGTAAGCGGATAATCCATAGGCAGGATCGGTCAGCGCGAATCGGCAGTCAAAAATCACAACCTGAGGGTCATTTAAGCGCTCAGCCAAGGCCGAAGCGCAGATCAACTGAGCAAAAGACATAACGACTCCTCAAACGTCAAAGATAAGTTCGCAGCGTTTAAACGCCCCGTAGGGTAGGCACAGCAGGATATAATGCGCGTTTTTATGCGTAGGTTAAAAGGCGCTTTCATCAAGGGCTTTGCTCTACCGCCGCTAACAGGAGATTTGTGTGGCCAGTCGTATTCACTGGATTACCGACAACGAGACGCTCGCGCGTCATTGTGAAGCATGGCAGGAGCTGCCGTTTGTCGCGCTGGACACCGAATTTATGCGGGTCGATACCTTTTATCCGCAGGCGGCGTTATTGCAGGTGTGTGCTGCCGGTGAGATCTATCTGATCGACCCTTTAAGCGTTACTGCAACTAAACCCTTGGCTGAGCTTTTCACCCATCCATCCGTTGTTAAGGTTTTGCATGCATGCGGTGAAGATTTGGAAGTTTTCCAGCGTTTGATTGGTGTACTTCCTAGCCCTTTGTTTGATACCCAGCTTGCTGCTGCGTATTTAAACATTGGTTTTTCCATGGGCTACTCAAGGCTTGTGCAAACCGTGTTGGGTGTTGAACTTGAAAAGGGTGAAACACGCTCAGACTGGCTGCAACGCCCTTTAAGTGAGCTGCAAGTTCGCTATGCCGCAGACGATGTGTCGCATTTGGCTGAGTTGTATCAAACGCTTGAGCAAAGGCTCTCTGAGCCTAAGCGCGCCTGGATTTTTGAAGATGGCCAAGAGCTTATTGCCAATGCCAGTCGGCAGGTTGAGCCCAATGAGCTTTATCGTGACGCTAAACTGGCGTGGAAGTTGGCACCCCAGCAGTTGGCAGTCATGCGTGCACTTTGTGCATGGCGTGAGGTTAAAGCCCGTGAGCGTGATGTGCCGCGTAATCGGATTTTAAAAGAAAACTCGCTGTGGCCGCTGGCGCGTTATCAGCCAAAGGATTTGGCCGCGTTGGGCCGCATTGATGAAATGCAGCCGCGCACCCTGCGTCAAGATGGGCAGACGCTGCTATCGCTTATTGCTGAGGCTGCGTCATTACCGACCGCGCAGTGGCCGCAGGCGTTGCCTGAACCCTTACCGGTCGAGGCCAGTGCTTTACTTAAGAAATTACGTGCAGTCGGTCAAGCTCAGGCACAGCGGTTAGATATCGCCCCTGAAGTGATGCTGCGCAAGAAAACCCTTGAGGCCATTATCAAAAGTGGTTACCCAACAGGGCCTTATTCATTACCCGATTCTTTTCGTGGTTGGCGCCGCGAGCTAATGGGCGAAGCCTTACTTAAGGCCTTAGCTGGTGAGGATGTATGAAACGTATTTGTTCTGTTTATAAAAGTCCGCGTAAAGATGGCATGTATCTTTATGTCGATAAGCGCGAAGCAACCGAGCGTGTGCCTGAAGCATTGCTACAGATTTTTGGCACACCCATCCTCGCCTTTGATTTGGTGTTAAGCCCTGAACGCAAGCTGGCGCGTGAAGATGTCAATCAAGTGCTTGAGAATATTGAAAACCAAGGGTTTCACCTGCAAATGCCGCCGCCTAAAGATGAGCTTGATGATTACATCGTGCACTTGCCTGAAGAGCTGTTGCGCTTAAACGATGCTATTTGAGTGATAGATAAACCATGGCTGCCAAAGTAGAACCCTTTTACAAGCGCAAAACCCTCGCCCAGCTCGATCAGCACGAGTGGGAGTCTTTATGTGACGGCTGTGGGCTTTGCTGTTTGCAAAAGCTTGAAGACGAAGATGATGGCAGCGTGTATTACACCCGTATTGCCTGCAAATTACTGGACTTAAATACGTGTCAATGCACCAACTACGCCAAGCGTCGTGAGTTTGTGCCCGACTGCGTTCAGTTAAGTCCCGACCAAGCGCACAGCTTTAAATGGCTGCCACCGACCTGTGCGTATCGTTTGGTCAGTGAAGGTAAAGATCTACCTTTATGGCATCACTTGGTATGTGGTGATAAAGATGCGGTGCACCATGAGCGTATTTCTCAGGCTGGGCGAATGCTAAGTGAACTTAAAGTGTCAGAAGACGACTGGGAAGATCATTTGATCTTTCGTGCAGGCTAGAGGAGAGCAGCTATGCGGTCATGGGCGATGTGGGCAGGTCTTTGTGGTTTATTCATTTCAACCACCGGTTGGGCGAAAAGCTACGATTTGGATTACACCGTCAGGTTTGCTCCTAAAGAAGAAGTCGCCTACGTCACCATTCGCCTCGAAAAGGGCGAAAACGTGCGTAAGCTTGACTTTTCTTTAGGCGAAGATGGCCGCTACAGTGATTTTAAAGCCGATGGGCGCTGGGAGCAGGAATCGCCTGAGCGCGGTGTCTGGAAGCCCGCTAACGAAGAATCGGTGCTGAGCTACAAAGTCAAAATCAATAATGTGCGCGGTGAAAACGGTCGTTTTGATGCGCGTATGACCGATGATTGGGCACTATTGCGGGGGGATGATCTTATTCCTGCTGCGCGTTTAGATCAGGTTGATGGCACAGTGCTTAAGGCGCGTTTGCAGTTTGAGTTGCCAGAAGGCTGGAAAGGGGTCGAAACCGGGTGGCCGCGCATCGGTACTAACCGTTTTCGGATTGATAACCCAGCGCGTTTGTTTGATCGCCCAACTGGCTGGATTGTGGCCGGTAAAATCGGTAGTCGTCGCACAACTTTAGGTGAGACCACGATCACCGTGGCAGCACCCATCGGCGAAGGCATGCGCCGTATGGATATCACCACACTGTTAACTTTTGTTTGGCCGCATTTACAAGAAGTGTTCCCACGTCCGGTCAAGAAAATTTTGATTGTAGGGGCGGGCGATCCGATGTGGCGTGGGGGATTGTCAGCGCCTAATTCCCTGTACCTGCATACCGACCGGCCTTTGGTCAGTGAGAATGGCACGAGCACCTTGATCCATGAAATGACTCATGTGGTGAGCCGTATTCGCGCGACCGATAAAAGTGATTGGATCACTGAAGGGATTGCGGAATTTTATGCTATTGAGCTGTTACGCAGAGCCGGTGGCATCAGTGATGAGCGTTATGAACAAATCTATAAGAAACTCAGCAAATGGGGCGAAGAGGTTAAAAGCTTACGTACCAATCGCTCGAGTGGTCCGGTAACGGCACGTGCGGTTATTCTGTTAAAAGCGTTAGATCAAGAAATTCGCAGCAATACCCAAGGTGCTAAATCGTTAGATGATGTGGCTCAAGCGCTGATGCGTATCGATAAAGTCACCACCGATGACTTTACCGATTTAACGGAAAATGTGCTTGGTGCTAAGTCGCGTACGCTTAACACACGTCTTTTGCGGTAATTATTTGAATTTAGGGCCAGAGCGGGTGTTGTTGCCTTTAGCGAGGCGGTCGTACAGCACCACGTTCACGGTCGCTGCTAAGTTCATACAGCCTTGGGTGGGGATGTAAACCACCTCCTCACACCACTCAAGAATCTCTTTACCCAACGAGCCATCTTCAGGGCCGAAGATATAAAAGGCTCGGTCTGGGTGCGTGTATTCCGGCAGTGACCGGGCATCTTCCACCAGCTCAACGGCAACGGGTGTGCACCCAACTGGAAGAATCCTGCGCAGATCATCAATGTTGATCAGTGGGATGTCATAGTGCACGCGTTTGGTGTCGGTAACAAAATCTTTGGCTCGATCATAACGCGTGCCGGTGTAATACACCGAGTTCACGCCATAACAGCCCGCCGCACGCATAATCGAGCCCACGTTTTCAGGCGATTTAGGGTTGTAAAGTCCGATACAGCTATAGCGCTTGTTCGCCATAAAAAGGGCTCGCAAAAGGCGTGATTATACGATCAATCCTTCTTCAGCAGGCTGGCCAGATCACCAAAGGCTTTATAGGTGCTTTTCGGTGCTTGGGGCGTGGCGATTGAACCCTCGCTGAAATACTGCTGGTCGGTATAGCGAGCGTGTTCATTGTCATGACAGAAAAGACATAACAGCTCCCAGTTCGAGCCATCTTGCGGGTTGTTGTCGTGGTTGTGATCGCGGTGGTGCACTGTTAGCTCAGATAAGCGTTTACCCGAAAATTCACGGGCGCAGCGTCCACATACGTGTGGATACATCTTTAACGCTTTTTGGCGGTAGCCTTCTTCACGCTCACGGCGCGACTCTGCCAAAAGGCGATCCACTTTATTGGTTGGGGTGTGCATGGTGTGTCCTCAAGGGCGCTTAGCGCCCATTCTCGCAAAGGCCAAGTACTTTTAGGATAAACGCATATTCAAGGGCTGCATCTTTAAGCGCTTGATAGCGTCCGCTCATCCCGCCGTGGCCAGCGCCAAATTCAGTTTTAAGCAGTAGCAAGTTGGTGTCGGTTTTATGGGCACGTAATTTAGCCACCCACTTTGCCGCCTCCCAGTACTGTACGCGGCTGTCGTTGTAGCCGGCTACTGCCAAAATGGCAGGGTAGGCTTGGGCGCGAATATTCTCATAAGGCGCATAGGCCTTTATGCGCGCGTAAACCTCAGGCTCTTCAGGGTTGCCCCACTCATCGTATTCGGTGACAGTCAGCGGCAACTCAGGGTCGAGCATGGTGTTAAGCACATCAACAAAAGGCACTTCGGCAATGGCAGCAGCAAATAGCTCAGGGCGTTGATTAAGCACGGCGCCCATTAATAGTCCACCGGCACTGCCGCCACTGATCGCCAGTTTGTTTGAGCTGGTAAACCCTTTGGTAATGAGGTGTTCAGCACAGGCAATAAAATCATCAAAGCTATTTTGTTTGTGCTCAAGTTTTCCTTGGTGATACCAGTTTTCGCCCATTTCACCGCCGCCACGCACATGGGCAATGGCAAATATAAAGCCACGCTCTAAAAGGCTAAGGCGTGCATGAGAGAACCATGCATCAAGGCTATGTCCGTAGGCGCCATAGCCATACAGATAAAGCGGGGCATTGCCTTGGGTGATGACGTCTTTTTTACCGACCACGCTAATTGGAATACGGGTGCCATCAGCGCTTTGTGCCCAGAGCCTTAGGCTTTGATAAGCGTCGGCATTAAATACGCCTTCTACTGGCGTTTGTTTCAAGACCGTTTGAGTGCCCGTTGCGAGATCCAGCTGAATAATCTGTGCCGGGCGATTTAAAGACTCATAGCGAAGGCGGATGGAGGTGCTGATGAACTCCAAACTGTCTTGCACATAAAGGCTGTAAGTCGCATCCGGCAGATTTACCAGATAGCTTTCACCGTTCTCTGGATGCACCTCAATGACAGGTAGGCCTTCTTTACGCAGCGATAAAACCCATGCCTGCTGATTGAGGGTGAAGTCCTCAAGCATTACTTCAGCATCGTGAGGTTTTAGAGCATGCCACAACTCAGGTGTGTGTTCCTCTGCGCAATAAAGCGCAAAGTTAATTCCATCCTGGTTGGTGCGAATAAACCACTGCCATTTGCCGTCTTTAAAGCCATGGTCGACTTGATACTCGTGGCCTTCAATGCGTTTTTTTACGCATGCAAATTCGCCCGTAGGTGTGTTGGCGTCGAGTACCCACGCTTCGCTCGTGGTTTTGCTCTCAAGACTTAACACTAGGTATTTTTCTGAACTTGAGCGATCAAGGCTTAAGAAAAAACGTCCATCCTTTTCCGTGAATACGGTTTGTTCTGATGAGTCGCCTAACCGATAACGATTGAGCGTTGCAGGGCGGTGGGTGTCGTCTAACGTTGCAAAAAAGAGCGTAGCATTGTCATTAGCCCACACCATGCTGCCATCGCAGTCGGTAAAGGGCAGTTCGCGCACTTCAAGATTGATAAGGTCTTTAACAAACAGGCGGTAAATTTCATCGCCTTGAGTATCTAAACTATAGGCCAGTTTGCTTTGGTCGGGGCTGACACTAAAGGCGCCTAAAGACAAATACTGATCATTGGCCAGTGCGTTGGGGTCGAGCAAAAGCATTTCGCTTTGTGGATCGATTTCAAGCGAGTCCTCTGTGCGATGGCATCGGTAGTAGCGGGGGTATTCAGCGCCCGCTTCCGTTTTTGAGTAGTAAAGCCATGCTCCCCAAGGGCTAGGCAGCGATAGGTCGGTCTCGCGAATGCGGCTTTTGATCTCATTAAAAAGCGCTTCTTGCAAAGGCTGCTGCGCTTGCATCTGATTTTCTAGGTAGCGATTTTCAGCTTCTAAATAGGCCAATACATCTGGGTGGTCTTTTTCTTGTAGCCACTGGTAAGGATCACGGGTGGGTTGTGTTTTGGCGATTGGGGGGAAAGTCGTTGTCATAAAAAAACTCAGCAAAAGTGGCTGGTAGTGGTCACCACCGAAGCCAAGAAAAGAGGCTATGATAAGCAACTTTTAAGCACCGGCGTATTAAGACGCCTGTCAGCCTGGATGGTGCAGATGAACGAGAGCGACTACCTGCTTGCGTGGAGTATTTATGCCGCGGCCGCTTTAGGCTGTTTTTTAGTCTTCTGGTGGAGTACCGGTTGGTTGTGGCAATGGCTGCGTGAGCCGTTACGGGTTTTAGTGCTGGTGCTCTTAGTAACGCCTACAGTGGTTGATGCAGGCCGTGAGTTATTGGCACCGGCTATAGCGGTCTTGAGTATGGATTTGCTTTTTAAAATCAGCGGCTCAAGCGTGCGAGCTATAGCCGATTTGGTGATGTTTGGCGTGATGGGTGCTGTTGCCTACACGATTTTCGTTATTGCTCGATGGCTTATTTGGCGTGAAAAAGAAGCGCCTCAGCCCGATTCACGCACCTTGCGCGAACATTTAGCAGACGATGATGACGATTACCCTGCACCGCGCAGGCCTGGTGAACGTATTACACCTCGGTTGTGATGCGACTTTTGATGTGAGTAAGGAGCGTTCTTGTGTGTGAATTATTGGGCATGAGCGCTAATGTCCCAACCGATATTGTCTTTAGTTTTACCGGGCTTATGCAGCGTGGTGGGCGAACAGGTCCGCATCGTGATGGGTGGGGCATCGCATTCTATGAGGGGCGGGGCCTTAGACTGTTTCAAGATCCACAAGCCAGCAGTGAATCTGAAGTCGCGCAACTGGTACAGCGTTATCCTATTAAAAGTGAAACGGCGATCGGCCACATCCGGCAAGCGAATGTCGGGAACGTGACCCTTGCGAACACGCACCCATTTGTTCGCGAACTGTGGGGGCGCAATTGGTGTTTTGCGCACAACGGACAACTGGCGGACTTTACACCTGAGTCCGGTTTCTATCAGCCCATTGGGGATACTGACAGTGAGGCCGCGTTTTGCGATCTACTCAATAAAGTCCGTCTCAATTTCCCTAAGCCCGTGGCTATCGAGTTGATGCTTCCCACGTTGATTGAGGCGTGTCAAAGCTATCGCGCCAAAGGCGTGTTTAATTGTTTGCTAAGCAACGGCGATTGGCTCTTTGCTTTTTGCTCAACCAAGCTTGCGCAAATAACAAGACGCGCACCCTTTGGTCCGGCACAGTTAAAAGATGTTGATGTGGTGGTCGATTTTCAGTCGCAAACCACCCCTAATGATGTGGTCACAGTGATCGCCACAGAACCGCTCACAGCGAATGAACAGTGGCAACTCTATATGCCAGGGCAATGGAGTTTATGGCGCAGTGGTGAATGTATTGCCAGCGGGCAAGGCTAAGGAGAAGCAATGATTGTAGGTTATTTGCGTTTGGCGCTGTTTGCGCTGGGCCTTTTGATTGGCGTGCAAGTGCCGGGCTTCTTACAAAGCTACAGTGCTCGGGTAGATGCACATCGGCTTGAAGCCTTTGAAGCATTAGGGGGCTTTAATGAAACAGCAGGGCGTTTTTTTCAAGGCGATCTTAAGAAGCTGTTGGCGCACTATCACAATCATCAGGACCCGGTTATGCAGTCGGATGCTAACAGTCTTGAGCGACTGATGACGCGCGCTGAGTATTTGGAAAGACAGTGGCAACTCATGCAAGGCTCAAGTGTTAAGCAGCTGTGGGCTGTTATGACTCAAGCCGACACTGCGCTCCTTGACGAAACGCGTAAAGCTTATCGCTATCAGGTGCTGCTTGAGCCACAGGCCATTGCATGGGGCCTAAGTGTTGCGTTGTTGTTGGCATGGATTATTGAATTACTGGTGCATGCTATGGGGTGGATGGTGAAGCCTAAATCCCGTGCGCGTACGAACTGGCGCTGATCGTTTAGGCCTAAGTGCTGATGTAGGCTTTTCTTGGTAGGGGTGATGTGTGTCCCGAGGTGTTGTCTTAAGCGTATGGGCCTCGGTGCTGTTTGCCGGTTTGTACTATCTTGCAAGCCTACTTAAGCCATTAACAGGGCTGGAAGTGTTTGGTTGGCGCATCAGCATCACTTTGCCTTGCTTGATGCTCTATATGAGTGTTACCGGTGGCTGGGTAAAGGTGTTTGAAATCCTTCAGCGGGTTAAATCATCACCACTGTTAGCTTTAGGGCTTCTGGCCAGCTCTTTGATGATGGGCGTGCAGCTTTGGCTGTTTCTCTGGGCGCCTGCCGTTGGGCGAGGGCTTAATGTTTCGTTAGGCTATTTTCTTCTGCCGCTTTGTATGATCGTTGCGGGGCGTTTGCTCTTTGCTGAAAGACTGACACGCTTTCAGCTTGTGGCAGCCTGCTGCGCGCTTGTTGGTGTGCTCAACGAAGTTTTAGTGATTGGTGCGCTGGCTTGGGAAACCTGGCTCGTTGCTATCGGTTACACCGTGTACTTTTCTTTTAGACGTTTTCTAAAGACGAATAATGTCGGCGGTATGTGGTTTGACATGGCTTTATTGCTACCTGCTGCGCTGTACTTTTTGTATACCGGCGCGCCGATTGTTGAACGTTTTGTGCAAAACCCTGATTTGTATATTTGGGTGCCTTTGATGGGGCTTGTCAGTGCTGTGGCACTGATTTGCTATTTGATCGCCAATCGCCTTTTATCCTTAGGATTATTCGGGCTTTTAAGTTATCTCGAGCCTTCTTTATTGGTGTTGGTGTCGCTGGCTTTAGGCGAGCGCATCGCCCCTCAAGAGTGGGCGACCTACATTCCTATTTGGTTAGCCGTGTTCATTTTGGTTGCCGAAGGTGCGCGGCACGTTTGGCGGCAAAGAACCATTCGGACGGAGTGATACATGCGAATCGATGCTGATTTCGACAGCGGCAATATTGAAGTACTGGACCTTTCAGATCCGCACTGCGCTCAGTTGGCTATACGAAAAGACCTTAACAGTGATCATTTTCAGTGGTTTCACTTTAAGGCAAGCGAATTAAAAATAGGCTGTGATTATCAGTTTACTTTAGTCAATGCCCATGCCTCGTCCTATCCGCATGCATGGGAGGGCTATCAAACCGTTGCTTCTTATGATCAGCGCAACTGGTTTCGCGTGCCGACACGTTATGAAAAGGGTGCGTTAATCTTTTCAATGAGCGCTGAGCATGAAAAGGTGTGGTTCGCTTACTTTGAGCCCTTTAGCCGTGAGCAGCATGAGGGTTTAATCTCGATTGCCCTTGAGCAAACGAATATCGAGCTCTACGCCAGTGGTCGCAGCGTTGAAGGCCGCTCGATTGAGGTGTTACGGGTTAAAAGTAGCCATCCTGCACCTAAAAAGGTGTGGATCATTGCTCAGCAGCACCCGGGTGAGCATATGGCTGAATGGTTTATGCAGGGCTTAATTGAGCGTCTTGAAGAAGGTGGTGTGACCGCACTTGAGCATGTGGAACTTTACCTTGTGCCTAACATGAATCCTGATGGGGCTTATCACGGTAATTTGCGCACGAATGCGGCGGGTGTGGATTTGAATCGTGCTTGGCAATCAGCCAATTCTGAGCAAAGTCCCGAAGTACATTTTGTGTTAAGCCAAATGCAAGCCACAGGCGTTGATTTGTTTCTCGATATCCATGGTGATGAAGCCATTCCTTACGTCTTCACCGCAGGTTGTGAGGGCAATCCTAGCTTTAACGCGCGTCTTGAGCATCTGGAAAATCATTTTCGAAAAGCGCTGATCGAAACGGGTGCGGACTATCAAACGCAGTTTGGTTACCCAAAAGATGCGCCAGGTCAGGCTAACTTAACCTTGGCCTGCAATGCGGTAGGTGAACGTTTTGATTGCTTAGCATTTACCTTGGAAATGCCTTTTAAAGATCATGATGATCGGCCCGATGCGCGTACTGGTTGGAATGGCGCGCGTTCTAAAAAGCTTGCCGTTGATGTATTGACTGCGATTGCCGACGTTGCGCCTAAGCTGCGTGATTAACGACGCCGAGCGAAATAAGTGCTAGGATGACAGCCTCTTGACTAAGCCTCCTGTTGTGAATCATCAAACAGGTGGCTTTATTTTTTCTGATATCCAGTTTTTTGTTACATCCGGCTTGGCTAACGCTTCTGCCATTGTGAGGCAGGTATGCCGATGTAGCAGCTACTGGCTCATCCCAACCCAATGTGGCCTTTGGTAGGGGCCACCACTAGGCAGAGGAGGCGCCATGCCCGTAATTACTCTTCCCGACGGCAGTCAGCGTACGTTTGATCAGCCCGTTAGCGTACTTGAAGTTGCTCAATCCATTGGTGCAGGCCTAGCTAAGGCGACTATCGCCGGCAAAGTCAATGGCCGCCAAGTGGATGCATGCGACCTGATTACTGAAGATGCAACGCTGCAAATTCTGACTGCTAAGGATGAGGAGGGTGTGGAAATCATTCGCCACTCCTGTGCTCACTTGGTGGGTCATGCGGTAAAGCAGCTGTATCCGACTGCCAAAATGGTGATCGGTCCTGTCATTGAGGACGGCTTTTACTACGATATTTCTTTCGAGCGCGGCTTCACCCCAGAGGACATGGCGGCGATTGAAAAGCGCATGAAGGAGCTGATCGATAAAGACTACGACGTCATCAAAAAGATGACTCCTCGTGCTGAGGTGATCGAAGTCTTTAAAGCGCGCGGTGAAGAATACAAGCTGCGTCTGATCGATGACATGCCGGACGAGACCCAAATGGGTCTGTATTACCATGAAGAATACGTGGATATGTGCCGCGGCCCGCATGTGCCCAATACTCGCTTCTTAAAAGCGTTCAAGCTCACTAAGACCAGTGGTGCTTATTGGCGTGGCGACTCTAAAAATGAGCAGTTGCAGCGTGTTTACGGTACTGCTTGGGCTGATAAGAAGCAGCTGGCTGCCTACATTCAGCGTATTGAAGAGGCTGAGAAGCGCGATCACCGTCGTATTGGTAAGCAGCTTGATCTGTTCCATACCCAAGAAGAAGCACCCGGTATGGTGTTCTGGCATCCGGCGGGTTGGACACTGTATCAAACGCTAGAGCAATACATGCGCCGTGTGCAGCATGAAAATGGCTATGTTGAGGTGCGTACCCCGCAGGTCGTAGATCGTATCCTGTGGGAGAAATCAGGCCATTGGTCAAACTATGCCGAGAATATGTTCACGACGGCTTCTGAGCATCGTGATTATGCGGTAAAGCCAATGAACTGCCCATGTCACGTGCAGATCTTTAACCAAGGTCTTAAGTCATACCGTGACCTGCCGCTACGTATGGCTGAGTTTGGCGCGTGTCACCGCAATGAGCCATCAGGTGCCCTGCACGGCATTATGCGTGTGCGTGGCTTTACTCAAGATGATGCTCACATCTTCTGTACTGAAGATCAGGTGAAAAAAGAAGCCTCGGACTTTATTAAGCTGACTTTAAAAGTCTACGCAGACTTCGGATTCTCCGATATCACCATGAAACTTTCGACTCGCCCAGCGAAGCGTGTGGGTTCGGATGAATTATGGGATCGCGCCGAAGGTGCTTTGGCTGATGCTTTAAATGAGTCAGGCCTTGCGTGGGAGTACCAGCCCGGAGAAGGTGCGTTCTACGGCCCGAAAATCGAATTCACCTTAAAAGATTGCTTAGGTCGTAGCTGGCAGTGTGGCACGTTGCAATATGATCCGAATCTGCCAGATCGTTTAGATGCCAGTTACGTGGCGGAAGATAATAGTCGTCAGCGCCCTGTGATGTTGCATCGTGCGATTTTAGGATCGTTTGAGCGTTTCATCGGAATGTTGATTGAGCACTATGCGGGTGCATTCCCTGCTTGGCTGGCCCCTACACAGGCAGTGATTATGAATATCACTGATAAACAGGGCGATTTTGCGAAAGAAGTTGAGAAAAATCTCAATCAAAACGGCTTCCGTGCAAAGGCTGACTTGAGAAATGAGAAAATCGGCTTTAAAATCCGTGAGCATACCTTGCTCAAGGTACCCTATCTCCTCGTTATTGGAGATCGGGAAGTCGAGACACGATCCGTTGCTGTGCGCACTCGCGAAGGCGTCGACCTAGGGTCAATGCCTATTGAACAATTCGCTGAGTTGCTGACGCAGGCGGTTTCCCGGCGTAGTCGCCAAGATTCGGAGTAATTATTATTAAGCGTGAAATGAGACAGGATAAACGTACTGCCCCTAAGGCCCCGATCAACGAAAACATCACCGCCCGTGAAGTTCGCCTCATTGGGGCCGACGGTGAGCAGATCGGCATCGTGTCGATTGACGAAGCGCTGCAGGTTGCTGAAGACGCAAAGCTTGATCTCGTAGAGATCTCAGCTGACGCAGTCCCGCCAGTTTGCCGTATCATGGATTACGGCAAACACTTGTTTGAAAAGAAAAAACAAGCTGCGCTGGCGAAGAAAAATCAGCATCAGCAACAGATTAAAGAAATTAAGTTTCGTCCAGGGACGGAAGAAGGGGATTACCAGGTAAAGCTACGCAACCTGGTACGTTTCCTTGAAGAGGGAGACAAGGCCAAGGTATCGCTACGATTCCGTGGTCGTGAGATGGCGCATCAGGAACTGGGCATGGAGCTGCTTAAGCGAGTCGAAGCTGACTTGGCTGAGCTTGGCACCGTTGAACAGCATCCTAAGCTGGAAGGACGCCAGCTGATGATGGTCATCGCTCCTAAGAAGCGTAAGTAACCTCCCGGGCACTGGCAGGCCTGATGGTTATCAGTTGTTAACAAATGCGGAGTACTAAACATGCCAAAGATGAAAACTAAGAGTGGTGCTAAAAAGCGCTTCAAGCCAACTGCAAATGGCTTCAAGCACAAGCACGCTTTCAAGAGCCACATCCTGACCAAAATGACTACTAAGCGTAAGCGTCAGCTGCGTGGTACATCTCTGATGCACCCGTCTGACAATGCAAAAGTAGAGCGCATGCTGCGCGTTCGTTAATCGGTCAAGATTTTTAGAGGAAATTACTCATGGCTCGTGTTAAGCGTGGCGTTATCGCTCGTGCTCGTCACAAGAAAATTCTGAAACTCGCCAAAGGCTACTACGGTGCGCGTTCACGCGTGTTCCGCGTTGCCAAGCAAGCGGTGATCAAGGCAGGCCAATATGCCTACCGTGACCGTCGTCAGCGCAAGCGCCAGTTCCGCGCTCTGTGGATCGCTCGTATCAACGCTGGTGCACGTGTTAACGGTCTGTCCTACAGCCGTTTCATTGCTGGCCTGAAAAAAGCGTCCATCGAGATCGACCGTAAGGTTCTGGCTGATCTGGCAGTGAACGAAAAAGCGGCCTTTGCTGCGATCGTTGAAAAAGCTAAAACTGCTTTAGCTTAAGTTGTAACGATCTCGGGTTCGCCCGAAGCTAAGCGTCACCGATAGGGGAAGAGCCTTGGCTCTTCCCCTATTTTGTATTGGGACTTGGTATTAAGAGGCCCTTGCAAAGCCTCGCAAAGCTGCGGTTTTGCAAGAACCTCTGGAGGTTGTACATGGAAAATTTGGACGCATTGGTCTCGCAAGCGCTTGAGGCGGTGCAAAGCACACAAGATATAACAAGCCTTGAGCAGCTTCGGGTTCAATACCTAGGCAAGAAGGGCGAGCTGACTGTCTTGATGCAGACCTTGGGTAAGTTATCTGCTGATGAGCGCCCCAAGGCCGGTGCCTTGATTAACGCGGCGAAAAATCAGGTGCAAGACGCACTCAACGCCCGTAAGGCAGATATGGAACAAGCGGCTTTGGCCGAAAAGCTTGCTGCTGAGCGCATCGATGTGACTTTGCCCGGTCGTGGTCAAGCTTCGGGTGGTCTGCATCCGGTAACCCGTACTTTGGAGCGGGTAGAGCAGTTCTTTACCCATATCGGCTATAACGTGGCCGAGGGCCCAGAAGTTGAGGACGATTACCACAACTTCGAAGCGCTCAATATCCCGGGTCACCACCCAGCGCGTGCCATGCACGACACCTTTTACTTTGATGCCCGTATGCTGCTACGTACCCACACCTCGCCGGTGCAGGTGCGTACCATGGAATCCCAGCAGCCGCCGATTCGTATCGTCTGCCCGGGCCGTGTGTATCGCTGTGACTCGGATATCACCCACTCGCCGATGTTCCACCAAGTCGAAGGTCTGTTGATCGATGAGAACATCAGCTTTGCAGACCTTAAAGGCACCATCGAAGAGTTTTTGCGGGTGTTCTTTGAAAAACCGCTGGGTGTGCGTTTCCGTCCTTCGTTCTTCCCCTTCACCGAGCCTTCGGCCGAAGTGGATATGCAGTGCGTGATGTGTTCAGGCAAAGGCTGCCGCGTGTGTAAACAGACCGGTTGGCTGGAAGTCATGGGCTGCGGCATGGTGCACCCTAACGTGCTCAAAATGTCCGGCATTGATCCGGAAAAATACTCAGGCTTTGCCTTTGGTATGGGGGTAGAGCGACTGGCCATGCTGCGCTACGGCGTGAATGACCTGCGCCTGTTCTTCGATAACGACTTAAGGTTTTTGGCGCAATTCCGCTAAGGCCCGTCAACGCATTTTGAGGAGAACAGGATGAAATTCAGTGAACAATGGCTTCGCACATTAGCCAACCCCGATATTAGCCGTGACGAGCTGGTTGCCCGACTGTCCATGGTCGGCCTTGAGGTCGATGCTGTGACCCCAGTCGCTGGCGCCTTTAGCGGAGTCGTGGTCGGTGAAATCTTAAGCACCGAGCAACACCCCGATGCTGACAAGCTGCGCGTGTGCCAAGTCAGCAATGGTAGTGAAACCTTTCAAGTGGTGTGTGGTGCGCCCAACGCCCGTCCCGGTATCAAGATTCCGTTTGCCATGATCGGCGCGGTGCTGGGTGAAGATTTCAAAATCAAGAAAGCCAAGCTGCGCGGTGTTGAGTCCTTCGGCATGCTGTGCTCAGCTTCTGAGCTTGAAATCAGCGATGACAACTCAGGCCTGTTAGAGCTGCCAAGTGATGCGCCGGTCGGTGCTGATATCCGCGACTATTTGAACCTGAATGATGCCAGCATCGAAATCGGCTTAACGCCTAACCGTGGTGACTGCTTGTCGCTGACTGGTTTAGGCCGTGAAGTTGGCGCTATCTACTCGGTGCCTGTGACAGAAGTTGAGTGTCCAGCGGTGGCTGAGAGTATCAGCGATGTTTTAAGTGTTGAGGTTCAAGCGCCGAACGCCTGTCCCCGTTACTTGGGCCGCGTGATCCGTGGCGTGGACGTTAAAAAGCCTACTCCGAGCTGGATGGTTGAGCGTCTGCGTCGCTCCGATATCCGAAGCATTGATGCCGTAGTGGATGTCACCAACTACGTCATGTTGGAGCTTGGCCAGCCACTGCACGCGTTTGATCTGGCCCAGATCAAAGGTGGCATTTGTGTGCGCATGGCCGAACAGGATGAAAAACTCACCCTGCTCGATGGACAAGAAGTGAGCCTGCGTAACGACACCTTGGTCATTGCTGACCATGAGCGTGCACTGGCCATTGCCGGTGTGATGGGGGGCGAGCACAGTGGCGTGAGTGACAGTACAGTAGATCTGTTCCTTGAGAGTGCCTTCTTCGATCAGATCGCTTTGGCTGGTAAGGCTCGCTCCTACGGCCTGCACACCGACGCCTCGCACCGTTATGAGCGTGGTGTCGATTGGCAACTGGCGCGTAAAGCAATCGAGCGTGCGACCGCGTTGCTGTTGGAGATTGTAGGTGGTGAAGCAGGTCCTGTCGTCGAGCAGGCTAGCGAAGCACATTTGCCAAGTATTGCGCCTATCACATTGCGTGCAGAACGTATTCAGCAAATGCTGGGTCTTGATCTTTCGGCTGCTGAAATCGAGCGTTACCTAAATGCGTTAGGTCTAGTGGCTTCTGCAACCGGTGAAGGGGAGTGGAGTGTTTCGGTTCCCAGCTGGCGATTCGATGTTAGTATTGAAGTGGATCTGATTGAAGAAATCGGCCGTCTTTATGGTTATAACAATTTGCCAGTACGCTATCCTGAGGCGCGTTTGGCTCCTCAGGCGCGTGGAGAGGCACGTGCTGAGCTATCGGTGTTGCGTCGTCTGCTGGTTGCCCGTGGCTATCAAGAAGCAATTACCTATAGCTTTATCGATCCTAAGTTGTTCGAGCTATTTAGCCCGGGTGTTGCTCCGCTAACTCTGGCCAATCCGATCTCTTCAGATATGGCCGCCATGCGTGTGTCACTGTGGCCGGGACTTGTGAAAGCACTGCAGCACAACTTAAATCGTCAGCAAAGTCGTGTTCGTCTGTTTGAAAGCGGTCTGCGCTTTGATGGTCAACTGGCGGAACTCAAACAAGAGCGCATGTTAGCTGGTCTGATCAGTGGTAAGCGTCAACCAGAAGGTTGGGCGAACGAACGCGACGGCGTTGATTTCTTTGATGCCAAAGCTGACGTTGAGGCTTTACTTGGTGCTGCAGGTGCGCTTGATGAATTTAGCTTTATGCCAGGCCAGCACAGTGCACTGCACCCAGGGCAAACAGCTCGTATCGAGCGCAAGGGCGAGTTAGTTGGCTATCTGGGTGCCCTGCATCCAGAGTTGGCTAACGCATTGGATATCGACCAGCCGGTATATCTCTTCGAGCTTGAACTTGCCAAATTAGCAGAAGGTCGTATGCCAGCCTTTAAAGAATTGTCACGCTTCCCTGAGGTGCGTCGTGACTTAGCTTTATTGGTGGACCGTACAACACCTGCTGGCGATCTGCTGACGCTGATCAAAGAGCAAGCTGGAGAGTTTTTAACTGATTTGCGACTTTTTGATGTTTATCAGGGCAAAGGTATTGATCCTGAACGAAAAAGTGTGGCAGTCGGCTTGACCTTCCAGCATCCATCGCGCACTCTTAATGACGATGAAGTTAATTCTGCTGTGCAGAATGTAATCACCCAATTGGAAGAAAGGTTCAACGCAATATTAAGGAAGTAGCAAATGAAGGCTTTGACGAAAGCTGAGATGGCCGAAAGACTGTATGAAGAGTTAGGCCTTAATAAACGGGAAGCCAAGGATCTGGTTGAGCTGTTTTTTGAAGAAATTCGTCAAGCCCTCGAACAGAACGAACAGGTCAAGTTGTCAGGCTTTGGCAACTTTGACCTGCGCGATAAGCGCCAGCGTCCTGGGCGTAATCCTAAAACAGGCGAAGAAATTCCTATCACTGCGCGTCGCGTAGTGACATTCCGCCCCGGTCAAAAGCTTAAAGCACGAGTCGAGGCCTATGCTGGAACCGACGAATAACGCCGAGCTTCCGGTTATCCCCGGTAAACGCTATTTCACCATCGGTGAAGTCAGTGAACTGTGCTTGGTAAAACCTCATGTGCTTCGTTACTGGGAGCAGGAATTTCCGCAGCTCAACCCTGTAAAAAGGCGAGGTAATCGTCGTTACTACCAGCGCCAAGATGTATTGATGATTCGAGAAATTCGAACGTTGCTCTACGAGCAAGGCTTCACTATTGGCGGCGCTCGGCTAAAGCTCTCTGCAGATCAACCTAAAGAGTCCAGCAGTGAATATAAGCAAGCAGTCAAACAAATTCGTCAAGAACTGGAAGAATTATTGGCTGTCTTGTGTAAGTAACTCTTTGTTTTAAAAATACTTTGCACCTTGAAGTGAATCTTGTATAGTTGCTCCGGTGTTCGCTAGAGCACAGAGTCGGGGCGTAGCGCAGCCCGGTAGCGCACTTGCATGGGGTGCAAGGGGTCGAGTGTTCGAATCACTCCGTCCCGACCAAAAATCCCTAGAAAATCCA
>X137_Gaur__coassemble_36_pt1 | contig 106431 bp, 96 predicted proteins | sample X137_Gaur__metabat2_high_PE_003 | metagenome-assembled genome bin X137_Gaur
TATTTTTCCAAACCCTATGCGTATATAGAACAGCCGCTATTGGATGAGTTTTCCGAGCATTACGTACAGACCCTTTGCCGTATGGCGCAAACCCGTGATGTTTATGTATTGCGTGCCATCCCTCAGATGCCGGTGGACGCCCCTACGTATATAGGTAGGCAAATGTTGCTTGGACGGCAAGTCAGTGAGGTAAGTGAAAGCCTTGAAAAGTATTACCAGCGCAATGCATTTATCAGAGACTTGCAAGATAAAGCCGCTTTGAACTGTGGCATTAAGCTTTTGGAGACAATGCCTTATCTATGCAACGATGAGACCTGTCCGGCGGTCGATCAGAACCTTGTGTTGTATCGAGATACCAATCATTTGACTGAGCAAGGAAACCGCCGATTCTTACCGCTGTTTAAGCAGCATTTCTCAGATCTTTAGGCTCAGCTAGGCACATCTAGCTGATGAATCTGCCAGTTTTGTAAAGGAGCAAAGGCCTCGGAGAGGCATAGCTCATCATCTAAAACGGGTACCAAGTGTCCGTTTTTATACTGGTAAATGCATTGAGAATGAGACGAGCGTAGGTAGAGGATGGATTGTGTGCTCCGCTCTACCACAAGCTTGCCGTTTTCTAAGTGTTCATCCACATGTTCAAACGCCGCAACTTTGCAGGATAAGGGTAGGTTTAGGGTGAACTCATAAACCAGCTGCAAGGACGCGGTAGGCGTATGAATATAGGCCCGAGGTTTTGCCTTAAGTGCACTGCCTTGGTAGAGCGCGCGGTATTCTGAAGGAATGGCGGTCAGAGCAAAAGATTCTTGACCATAAGCAAGGGCGTTTGGGTAAGCATTGGGTAGCGCCAAGCCATTAAATGCAGCGCCCAAAAAACCATGCTGAGTTTGAATTAAGCACTCTTCGCTGATTTCTTGCAAAATCATGGAAAGAGGGTCAGCTAAATATGCGCTCGGCACATAGCCTGAGATCAGCTTCAGCACCTTAGGCCTTGCGGGTGTATTGACCAATATTTCGTATCGCTTGCCGTTAAGCGCTAGCGTGATTTTGGCCGAAACACCAAGGTTGGCAAGCTTGCAGCTAAAACTGCCAGATTCAGGCAGTTTGATGGGGCGTCTGAGCGCCTGCATCTGACTAAAGTTCAGGCGTTCAGGCAAAGGTGAATAGTTAAGGGTATTTCCGCTCACCTCTAACCAGATCGGCTGGGTGACAAAGTCATCAGCCGATTTCACCTCAAGAATCACGCGCTTAACGCTCTAATTGCGCATTGCACGTTATGGGCGAGATGCACAGGGTTGATGGTGCCAACAATGGCGCTGTTGACTCCAGGTGTTTTAAACAGTGCATCAAAACTTGCTTGTACCGGGTCTGTGCCGGGAGTGAGGCAGATATGACCGCTGGCCAATGCCTTTTTTACCAAAATCGCCTTGTTGTGGGCGTGGGCGTATTCCGCTACAGGGCGTTCGGCTTGCTCATTAAGGTTGAGGGTGATCATGGCGCAATCGCCTTCTTTAAGGGCGAGCAATCCACCCTCTAAAGTCTTACCCGATAAGCCAAAAGCGCGGATTTTCCCTTCTTCCTTAAGCCTTAAAAGCGTTGGGTAGACATCGGACTGCTCAAGGATGGCAAGATCATTGCCATCAGAATGCACCAATACCATATCGATCACATCGGTCTCTAAACGTTTAAGGCTACGTTCGATGGAAAACCGTGTGTGCTCGGCTGAAAAGTCATGGCGCGACTGGCCATTAGCAAACTCTTCACCCACTTTACTGACAATCACCCAGTCCTTACGCTGCCCCTTAAGCAACGGGCCTAAGCGTTCTTCGCTGGTGCCGTAGGCGGGGGCGGTATCAATCAGATTAATCCCAAGGTCTCGCGCCTGAGCAAGCAACAGCTTGGCTTCATAATCATCTGGAATGGTAAAACCAGAAGGGTATTTCACGCCCTGATCACGGCCGAGTTTTACTGTCCCAAGACCTAAGGGCGAAACACGAAGGCCGGTATCACCTAAGGCGCGGTAAAACGGTATAAGACTCATAGCGCCTCCCATGGCGCAAGGCCTATGGCCGGTGTTTTAAAGCCTGTGGGGGTGGCGTGGAGGCGAGGGGTGATCTCTTGGGCGTTAAGATGAGCTAATACGCGGTCTGCTAAATCTGGCGATAACGCAAGCTTGGTGGGCCACGTGACCAAGAGGTTGTGTTGTTCAGCCATAAAGGCATTGTCAGGTCGTACCAAACCCGATTGCGCAGGTTCTGCTCGATCAATTCGCAATGTAGCAAAGGTGGCATCGGTTAAATCGATCCACGGCACCAGTTGCTTGAGTTCTTTTTGCGCAAACTCAATTTGCTTAGCGCTATCGCGTGCCACACCATCGGCTTCGGCCAAATCACCACCTAAATACCACACCCATTGGCCGTCAGGGGCAGGGTGGGTGGTGATAGTGATGCGAGGTTTGGTGCCGCCACCCATGCAGTGTGCGTAAAGTGGCAAAAGGTTTTTGCTCTTCACCATCACCATATGCAGAGGCCTTAGCTGCATGGCAGGTTGGGTGATGCCCAAATCCTTCAATAAACTTTCAGTGCCCGCACCTGCGCACAGCACGATCTTTTGTGCGTGAATAGCGCGGCCATCTGCCATAAGCCCTTTGAGTTCACCTTCTTCTGTTAAAGGTGCCAGTTGTAGCGCGTGAATTAAGCTGTCGCCTGCTTGTGCGGCAAGTTCACGAATAAGGCTAGGTACATCTAACACCAACTCATTTAAGCGATAGACCTTGCCCTTAAAGCTTGGGTTTTGCAGAGCTGGGGGCAGGTCTGTACCTTTGACTTGATCGACCCTTGAACGGATGGCTTTACTGGCAAAGAAACTGGTCAAATTGCCTGCAATGGTGCCGGGCGACCACAGATAGTGCGCGTCAGACAACAAACGTACGTTGGTTAAATTAAGCTCGCCACTGCCCTGGAGTGCTTCCCGCCAGCGCCGAGGCATATCGGCAATAGCCTCTGAAGCTCCTGTGAGAGCGCCATGTAACGCGTATTTTGCACCGCCATGGATAATGCCTTGAGACTTTAACGTCTGTCCGCCGCCGAGGGCTTGGTTTTCAACTAAAAGGGTCGAAAAGCCTTGTCCGCGCAAACGCGCATTGAGCCAAAGGCCTGCAATACCGCCGCCGATGATCAGCACATCAGTGCTCAAAGAGTGGGACATGAACGGTGCTCAACTAGAAAAACATCGCACCAGTATAAACCGCTGAAGGCTAAGCTATCCCACCTCTTGTACGGCTTTGTTAAGCTTGCGCTATGAATCGATCTCTTTACACCCTGCTGTTTCATCTGGCTCTGCCAATTATCTTTATTCGCCTATGGCTGCGTGGCCGCCAAGCGCCAGCTTATAGAGGGCGGATTGACGAACGTTTTGGCCTTAACTTGCCGGTTTTTCGTCAGAAAGGCATTTGGGTGCATGCGGTATCCGTGGGTGAAAGCATCGCCGCAGCGCCTATGATCAAAGCCCTGATGGCCCGTTATCCCGAATTGCCCATGACCGTCACCTGTATGACACCCACAGGTTCTGAGCGTATTCGGGCGCTTTTTGGCGATCAGGTGCAGCATGTGTATTTGCCTTACGATTTGCCGTGGGCGGTGGGGCGTTTGGTCAAAGCACTTAAACCTAACGTCTTGATCGTGATGGAAACCGAGCTGTGGCCCAACTTGGTTAATCAATGCCATAAACAAGGCGTTCCCGTTGCGTTGGCCAATGGCAGGCTTTCTGAGCGTTCGGCAAAAGGCTATGCACGTTTTAGCAAACTGACCGCGCCGATGCTTAAACAGATGTCGCTCTTAGCCGTGCAAACCCAAGTGGAAGCTGAGCGCTTTATCGCTTTAGGTGCTAATCCTCAAGCGGTTACGGTTACCGGCTCTATTAAGTTTGATATCCAAATTGATCCAAACCTAATAGCTCAAGCGCGCACTCAGCGAGAGCAGTGGGGCGCAAGCGCGAGGCCCGTTTGGATTGCGGCAAGCACTCACGCAGGTGAGGATGAGATCGTTCTGAATGCTCATCGCGCCTTAGTTGAGCGTTTTCCAGATGCGTTACTGATTTTAGTCCCGCGTCATCCCGAGCGTTTTAATCAAGTCTTTGCGCTTTGTCAGCAACGCTTTAACACCGCACGTCGCTCACAAGGAGAGGTTGTCACGGCACAAACACAGGTGCTCTTGGGCGACACCATGGGCGAGCTTTTGTTTATGTATGCGCTTTCAGATATTGCGTTGGTCGGCGGCAGTTTTGTGCCTAATGGCGGGCATAACTACCTTGAACCTGCAGCACTCGGTATGCCGGTTTTAAGCGGACCGCATGTATTTAACTTTCTAGAGATCAGCGCACAGCTTTCAGGCGCTGGCGCGTTACGTATATTGGAAGATGAGAAAGCCCTTGTTCGTACACTCAATGAGCTTTTCGCTCATCCTGATCTTAAGAGGCAGATGGGTGAACAAGGTCTCTCGGTGCTGAAGGTCAATCAAGGGGCATTAAATCGGCTGCTAGCGGATGTAGAAGCGACCATCAATCGCCGGTAGACACAGTTACTTCGGCACATGTGAAACGATATACAGACATGTTTCGTTGCTGAGCGAGCAAGAATGACCTGTAGCACTTACAGGTCATTCCTCAGGGCTTAGTTAACTCTGAGCGAGCCGCCACGGCCTAATCCGCCCTCAACTTCTTGAGCACGGTAATTTTTGAGCGAAACGATCATTTTGTTCCACGCATCATTGAAGGCTGCAACAGTGGCTTTGCCTTCTGGAGTGCGAGAAAACCCGCTAAGCCCACCAGCAGCCCCACCTGTTAACCCAGAAAGCGCAGCTCCATAATTGGTCGCAGTAGCGCTGCCCTCTGAGGTTGAAATTTGCACGGATGAACGGATGTCAAAAAGTGAAAGCGTCACGACCGACGCTTTAGATTGTAGTGAGCCTGCAAGGCTTGCCACGGCACTATTACCTAACAACCCGCCAAGGGTTGCACCAACGCCGCCTACAGAATCATTGTCAATGATGATCTTAGGCTCTAAAAAATAGTCAGCAGCAACGCGTTGACCCTTGTGCTGGTTAGAACCTGCACGGTATTCACCGGAGTTACGTTGTTGGTCTGTAATACGGCTAAGGCTGCTGTCGAGCTGCTGATTGCCAATTGAGGTGATGACAAAGCAATTGGACTGTTGAACAGCTAGGCGTAGCAAGGGCTCAATACTTGTAACCTGGGTAGCGCTGCCAAATTGGCCGTACCAGTCAGCATTGCGACCGTCATCAATGGCAATGGTACCCAGCGTTTTATCGCAGCGCTCAAGTTGTGAGTTGGCTCCTACACTGGTGCTACCGCCCGCTGAGCCGGACATCGCAGTGAATTGGTTACCTGTATTAATCAGGCCGCCACCAGCGCAGGCACTGAGTGTTGCGGCAATGGCACATAAACCAAATAACTTTGTTGCTTTTTGCGAATAACTAAAAATATTCATATGGGTTTATATTTCCTATAAGTAGTGTTGACGTTGTTATGTTGTAGGAAGTGTCTACTGGATTAGCGCTTGCAAATTCAGTAGTGCCAGTGGGTGTGTGACCATCGGCCCAGATATGGATAGCCTCGATACCAATAGCTTCGATAATGTTGCTGCCAGTGTTTGCGCCAGCGATAAGCTTCTGCCTCGTTAGCTTTTAATACACTGGCTTGGTTCATAAGCTCGACAGATTCAGCATCGCCTTGTCCTGCTGCCATAGAAAACCATTTTTGCGCTTCTTGAGGATCATTACCCATCTCCTCAAACCCACTTAAGTAGTAGCCACCTAACGCTTTTTGCGCCTCAAGCAGTCCGCCATCTCCTGCTTTACGCATCCATTGCAGCCCCTGATAGCTATCACGAGCCACACCTTCTCCTCGGAAATAGCGAAGCGCTAGGTCATAGGCTGCTTCAGGCGTGTGTTCAGCCAGTTTTTCAAGCTGTTTGATTTGTTCGGTTTTGCCGACTTGTGTGTTCTCTAAATAATCAGCTGTTGCTGATGAAAGAGGTCTTTCAGAACATCCGGATACGTCGCAAAAACGCGCTGTTTCGGAGGAGCTATTTGCGCACGCGGCTATAAAGCTAATACCGATTAATAAGGGAATATAACGAAGCGGGCGTAATAGATTTGCATGCGTTTTCATAAGCGTGGCGCCAGTTCATTGAAATTTTGAAAAAATAGTAATTTGGCCTACTCGGCCTATTCAATAATGGCAATAGGCTTTAAATAGCATGAGAAAAGGATTTTCAGTCACCTGAAAACATGCATATAAGGTGATATATACGGGATTTCGTGGGAAGTGCTGGGTTTAGAAGGTTTGTTAAGCGTTTTAGAATTTAAATAATAGGATTTGTTTTTGTGATGCAGGTCACTATATTTTTCATAAGGCTGATGCGGTCTTGATGCGTAAACGTAAATAAAAATATGGGGGCGATGGTTTTTTAAAAAACCATAAAGAGAGTGCTTGGAGTATTAGAATTAGTTTTTATAAGCTGATTATTGTCGCTGTTTCTAAGGTTTTAGATCACGGCTAAATACCCCGTCTGGCGCCCTGTAGTGAGTTCTTAAGCCTTGTAATAAACCAGTTGGCTGGTGGTGACCAAGAGATGACCATCTTCAGTAAATAGCTCTGCCGTTTGATCGGCGTAACCGTTATAAAATTGTTGTGCACGGGCCTGGGCAAGCAGTGGCTTTATGCCTTGGGCTTTGAGTAGCTCCTGATCAGCATGATAGTAGACAGTCATACTTACGGTTCCAGCAGGTGCAGGCTGCTGTAGCCGGATGAAAAGTCGTGGGAAAAACACATCACTGAGGGCTGTAAGCGACACATAATCCAGTTGTCGTGGAGGCTCATCGCCCACCCACAGCTGGCTTAACGAGCTGTTTGTGGCATGGGCTTTATTCATGGTGAGAAGCCCTTGGGTAAACTTGAACTGATAATTGCGGACCCAAGCCGCTACATTACCAAAGTCATTTACAGGTACTTGATTCGCAGCGGGCACATCAGGGCAGGGCAGTTCTTGAGTTGACCATGTTGTTTTGCGAACAGCCGTCATGGCCGTGGCGGTAATGGCTATTTGATCCTCTTGTTTCAGTGTGATCAGCCAATGCTGTGTTGAGCGATTGGTGCGCGCGATTTTCGCCTCAACAACAAATAACTCACTCGCAAGTGGGCCTGCAAAGTTAACGGTTAAAGCGACAGGCTCACCCAAACGATCAGGATGTTTAAGCACCGCATTGATCAAGACCGCGGCGATGGCACCGCCAAAGGGGCCTACCATGTTCGCGTACTCGTGGCTGATTTGGCCTTGATAAAATCCTTTCGACGTTTCTATAAGTGCCGTCGCCTGATCGAGTGGGTGCGTCATACAAGCCTTTTGTAATTATTAAGTGACCGTGTGCCAAAAAGACAATAAGGAGCTTGCTTGCAATTGGTCAAGTAAGTGTTGGTCTGTGAGGAAGAGCCTCGTTTGCTCGATACAGCACAGCAGATGCTTTGAATTGAGCACTAACGCGTGATTGCCTAAAAAAGGCTTTGACGAATACATGGGCTTTTTCGTTAAGGTGAATAGTGGGGTATTCACTGAAACATGCACTAAGGATCGTTGCATGAAAATAACCATAGCCAGTACCACATGTGAGTTTCAGAGCTGGTGGCAAAAAGAAGGCGAGTGGGTAGAAGCACCTAATGTGCGGCGTGGTGGTATCAGTGGCGTGCAGACGCTGATAACAGATCAGGGCCTTTTATATGTCAAACGGCAAATGGGGCATGTCTACCGGTCTATTGTCAGACCTTGGGGGGAGCCCACAATCATGCGCGAGGCACACGCCTATGAGTGTTTTTCCAAGCTCGGGATAAGTGTTCCGCACGTACAATATGTAGGGGCTCGTAAGGTTTCTGGACAATGGCAAGCGCTTCTGGTGACGCAGGCACTAAAAGGGTTTTGTGACTTAGATCAGTGGTATTCACAAAACCCAAGCCAAGCGCACAGATGTGCAATGTTAGCCAAGTTAGCGGTATTGCTTAAGAACATGCATCAGGCTCGCTGGCAGCATGGATGCCTTTATGCGAAACACATTTTTGTAAAAAGTCATGGAGAAGATGTAGAAGTTGCCCTTTTAGACTTAGAAAAATGTAAACGTCGTTTGCTCCGCAAGCGGGCAAGTCACAACGATTTTCAACAGTTAAAACGTCATAAAGGGCTTATGTCTGATCAGGATTACCATTATTTGTCGGCCTATTACCACACTCTTAGCTGCTGATGGGTATTGAACTGAGCTGAGCTGCGCCTGTGCTCGATTTGGGTATCAAACACAGGTCGTATTGCGGCCATGATAAGGGCTTATCCACGTGACATAGGCTTGAAACGCCCTTGTACAACGCGTTATTTAAGAACGAAGTGACGGATTTGGCTGTTTAGGCTATCTGCCAGATGTGCCAACTGATCAGTTGACTGAGCCACCTCATGGGTGTTGCCTGAGTTGGTAATTGCCAAACCGCGAACTCTTTCCACCCGCTCACTGATGTCCTGCGCCACTACAGCTTGCTGCTCGGCCGCACTGGCAATTTGAATCAGCATCTGGCTGATCAACTGATTGGACTGGTTAATGTGTTCAAGTACTTCACCTGCCTCGCCGGCCTTTTGTGTATTGGCTTGTGCTTGCTCGCTACTAATGTCCATCACCTCAACCGCTTTGCCTGCGCCCATTTCCAAGCGTTCAAGCATGCTTTGGATTTCCATGGTGGCGCTTTGCGTACGTTGTGCAAGGCTGCGTACTTCATCGGCAACAACGGCAAAACCTCGCCCTTGTTCGCCGGCGCGAGCGGCCTCAATGGCGGCATTAAGTGCGAGTAAATTGGTTTGGTCAGCAATGCCACGAATCGCGTCTAGAATACTGCCGATATTGCTCGTTTCTGCGACGAGTGTTTGCACCACTTGGGCTGCTTCTTGGATTTCCAGAGACAGCTGCTCGCTCGTATTGATCATCTGGCTGACTAACTGATGACCATTGCCGGCCGTTCGGTCAGCCTCTGTGGCAGCCGAGGCCGCTTGCGCCGCATGTTGAGCGACTTCTTGAACCGTAGCTGCCATCTCTGTCATAGCAGTGGCAACTTCTGCGGTGTGCAGTTCTTGCTGTTGAATATTGTTTTGCGTGCTCTGAATCGCTTGGCTTAATTGGCTCGCTGATGACTGTAGATGCTCGCTAGACTGGCTGACATTGCCAACGATCGCACGCAAGTTTTTAACCATGGTTTGGAAGGCAACCGACAACTCGCCAAACTCTCCTGAGCGGCTGGCATTAAATTCTGTATTTAACTGACCTGAAGCGACCTTTTCTGCCTCGGCTGAGAGATTGTGTAGAGCGGCGCCCACTCGGCGGCGAATGGTGACAATACCAGCCCCGGCAATGATGATCAGTAGCACGACTAAAATGCCAATTGCCGCAAGGTAACGCTCGCCTCGGGTTGTGAGTATTTCCACCTGGCTATGCGTGCGTTGTTCCAGCATGGCAAAAAACTCATCCACCGGCCGCATGATTTTGGCTTTTTCCTGGTGGTAAGTCGGGCTGTGCAACATTTGACTTGGGGTTAAAGAGCCGGTCGGTAGTGTTTTTCGTCCCAAGGCGGCTTCAATGGCGAGGCTTTCAAGTTCAACTAAGGCATTCGAGCTGGCCTCAGCCTCTGTGAGCTTGGCCAACTCTGTGCTTGTAAAACCTTGGCGGCGCATTAATTCCACCAGCGATACTTGTTCGCCATTGGCTCGTGGTGCTGTTTGTCCTGCGACGATGAAGTCAAGGTGAGGCCGTTGATAGCTCAGCGGGCGCGGTGCTTGCCCATTACGAATGGCAAGAATATTCAGATAATGCTTTTCATAGGCCGCATCACCGGTTACTGCCAACGTTCTGGCCATGCGAGTCAGGTCGTCTGAGCTTTGGCGAAGCTCATCAGCAAGCAGATAGGATCGGAAGCGGTTGTCTTGGCTTTGATTAAGCTGGTTTTGATTGCTAATTAATAGCATCGTCAATAGGCAAATAAGGGCAGTACAGCCAATGATTACCCCAAAGATCAGGGTAAAAAGACGTTGTATGGACATATGCAACAAATGCTCAATGTGGGTATTTGGGATTGTTATAGGCGTCCACTGAAGTCGAATTGTTTAATGACCAAGAAGACATATCCGCATCTTATTGATTAGCAGTCGGCAGGGTGCTGATCTAGGGCAGTAATAGGCATTGCTGCAATCGAGTGTCCACGTGCGCTTTTGAGTTGGCGTTTTAATGTTTGTTAAATAATTTAGAGCAATAAAAAAGCCGGCTTGTGGCCGGCTTTTTTGTTTGGCATTGGCTTATTTTTGGTAGGCCGCAACCGCTTTAGTGATCAGTGCACGGGCTTCGTCAGCACCGGCCCAACCTTCAACTTTAACCCACTTGCCTTTTTCCAAATCTTTGTAGTTTTCAAAGAAGTGTTTGATCTGTTCGATCAAAAGTGGTGGCAGGTCGGTGTATTCCTGAACGTCTTTATATAAAACAGTCAGTTTGTCGTGTGGTACCGCAACCAGCTTAGCGTCGCCGCCCGCTTCGTCGCTCATGTTCAGAACGCCAACCGGGCGGCAGCGAATAACTGAGCCTGGCGCTACTGGGTATGGCGTTACTACCAGTACGTCTAACGGGTCACCGTCATCCGCTAAGGTGTGCGGGATGAAGCCGTAGTTGGCAGGGTAGAACATCGGGGTTGCCATGAAACGGTCAACGAACAGGCAATCGGTATCGTGATCAATCTCGTACTTGATCGGCGCGTGATTAGCTGGGATTTCGATCGCAACGTAAATATCGTTCGGCAGATCTTTGCCCGCCGGGACCTTGCTGTAGCTCATGGGAAATACTCCGATAAGAGAGAGGCAAAAGCTGGCCACAGACGGCCAAAAAGTGGGGGCAGATTATAGGGGCATTCCAAGGCGCTGGCTATCAAAGCAAAGGATTACAGGCAAGAGACTCGGATTTCAAAGGATGGTTTAGAAGCCATGATCATGATTTTCATCCTTGATCAAACAATAAAGTCGCTATGACACCTGTAACAATCCGCCTGTGCATGACTCGGTAAAATGTATTGATAAGGGGTTAGCTTTGCTTTTGCAGGGCCTGTGCTGCTTAGCGGATGCATGGCTGTGCTACTCTGCGAGCAATCTTTTTAAGGCACAGTAACGTGCTGATTTTGCATCGGTAGGTGGCATGTATGCACATTCATATTTTGGGTATTTGCGGCACCTTTATGGGCTCTTTGGCAGTGCTTGCTAAAGCGTTAGGGCATCGCGTCACAGGCTCGGATGCGAATGTGTATCCGCCGATGAGTACGCAGTTAGAAGCGCAAGGCATTGAGCTTATGCAGGGCTATGATCCTGTGCATTTGGAGCCCGCCCCAGATTTAGTCGTTATTGGTAATGCGTTGTCGCGAGGCAATCCAGCCGTTGAATATGTGCTTAACAAAGGTCTGCCTTATGTCAGCGGGCCGCAGTGGTTGGCGGATCATGTATTACAAGGGCGCTGGGTATTGGCGGCAGCAGGCACTCATGGCAAAACCACCACCAGCAGTATGCTGGCATGGATTTTAGAGTTTGCCGGTATGGCACCTGGTTTCTTAATCGGTGGCGTGCCCCATAACTTTGGGATTTCCGCGCGCCTTGGCGATACGCCCTTTTTTGTGGTGGAAGCCGATGAGTACGACAGCGCTTTTTTTGATAAGCGCAGCAAGTTTGTGCATTACCGTCCGCGCACGGCGATTTTGAACAACCTTGAGTTTGATCATGCCGATATCTTCCCTGACTTAGCAGCCATTGAGCGTCAGTTCCACCATTTGGTGCGCACTGTGCCAGGCGATGGATTGATCATTCATCCGCAAAGTGAAGAGGCGCTTAAGCGGGTCATTGCGATGGGGTGCTGGACGGCGGTTGAGCAGACCGGTGAGGGCGCTAAGTGGCAGGCCAAGCTACTCAAAGACGATGGCTCGCACTTTGAGGTGTGGTTCGATGGGGCGTTGGCAGGGGAGGTTAAGTGGTCGCTCACAGGGCTACATAACGTCAACAATGCTTTGGCAGCCCTTGCCGCGGCGCGTCATGTGGGCGTTTTGCCAAGCCTTGGAGCAGAGGGCTTGGGGCAGTTTCAAAACGTCAAGCGCCGTATGGATAAAGTGGCTGAGGTGTCAGGCGTCACGATTTTTGATGACTTTGCTCACCATCCAACAGCCATTGCTACAACCCTAGAGGGCTTGCGTAAAAACGTTGGCGATAAGCAAATTATTGCTGTCATTGAGCCGCGTTCTAACTCAATGAAACTTGGCGCACATCGTGACGGCTTGGCGGGTTCGGTTGCGGATGCGGATCAGGTCTTTTGGTATGCGCCACCTACCTTAGGTTGGGATTTAGCAGGTGCTGTCAAAGACAGTGCCGCACCGAGCGTGGTATGTGATTCGTTAGAGGCGATTATCGAAGGCGTTAAGGCTTCTGCAAAAGCGGGTGCGCAAGTGGTGATTATGAGTAACGGCGGTTTTGGCGGCTTGCATGGCAAGTTAGCGCAAGCGTTGGAGGTGTCATGAGCGGCCCTTCACGTGTGACGCTTGCCGTCACGGGCGCATCCGGCGTGCAATATGGACTGCGTTTATTGGATTGCCTTGTGCAAGAAGAGCGCGAGGTGCACTTTTTAATCAGTAAAGCTGCGCAACTGGTACTGGCGACTGAAACGGATGTAACGCTGCCTGCTAAACCTCAGGCGATGCAAACCTTTTTAACCGAATACACAGGGGCAGCTCCTGGGCAGATTCGGGTGTTTGGGAAAGAAGATTGGATGGCGCCGGCTGCCTCTGGCTCAAGTGCGCCCTCGGCAATGGTGGTAGTGCCGTGCTCAACAGGTACCTTGTCTGCTATTGCAACAGGTGCGTGCAATAACTTGATTGAGCGGGCCGCGGATGTTGCCTTAAAAGAGCGTCGTCAGTTGATTTTAGTGCCGCGCGAAACCCCATATTCGAGTATTCATTTGGAGTATATGCTGAAACTTTCGAATATGGGGGTGACCATCCTGCCGGCATCGCCTGGCTTTTATCAAAAGCCGCAGTCGGTGGAGGATTTGGTCGATTTTATCGTCGCACGCATCTTAAATTGCTTAAATATTCCGCAAGATATGTTGCCGCGCTGGGGTGAGCATCACCTCGGCAGCGCGGACTAAATCATCAGAGCGTTTTAGCAATATCGCGCAGCGTGTATTTTTGGATTTTGCCGGTGCTGGTTTTCGGCAAATCCATAAAGACGATGGTTTTAGGTGTTTTAAAACCGGCCAAATGCTCGCGGCAAAATTTGATCAGTTCCTTGTCCGTGATGCTGTGGCCTTGCTTCAAGGTCACAAAGGCACAGGGCGTCTCGCCCCACTTCTCATCAGGTTTAGCTACTACCGCTGCCTCTAAAACGCTAGGGTGGCGGTATAGAACGCCTTCAAGCTCAATGGTTGAGATGTTTTCCCCACCAGAGATGATGATGTCTTTTAAGCGATCTTTAATCTCGATGTAACCATCCGCGTGGCAAACCGCTAAATCGCCGGTATGGAACCAGCCGCCAGCAAAGGCTTCTTCGGTAGCCGTTGGGTTTTTCAGATACCCCTTCATCACCGTATTGCCGCGCATAAAAATCTCGCCCAAGCTTTCCCCGTCTTTCGGCACTGGCTCAAGGGTTTTGGGATCTGCGACCATAACGCCTTCAAGCGTTGGGTAACGTACGCCTTGGCGCGCTTTGATCGCAGCTTTTTCAGCCTGAGGCAGTTCGTCCCATTTATCATGCCAAGCGCAGACGGTGACCGGACCATAAACCTCGGTTAAGCCGTACACGTGAGTCACCTTGATGCCCATGTTCTCAACGTGAGCGATCACTTGGGCGGGAGGGGCTGCGCCGGCGACGCAAGCATGAATAGGGTGAGATATTTTAGCTTTTTGTGCTGCCGGCAAGTTCACCAACGCATTGAGCACAATGGGCGCGCCGCAGAAATGGCTGACTTTTTCACGCATAACCAGCTCGATAATATGGGCCGCATCTACTTTGCGTAAAAACACGTGCACGCCAGCAAGAGCGGTCACCGTCCATGGGTAACACCAGCCGTTGCAGTGAAACATCGGTAGTGTCCACAGATAAACCGGATGCTGGCCCATTGACCACGTCATTTGGTTACCTAACGCATTTAAATACGCGCCGCGGTGGTGATACACCACGCCTTTAGGGTTACCGGTGGTTCCTGAGGTGTAATTAAGGCTAATGGCGTGCCATTCATCTTCTGGCCAAACCCATGCAAAATCAGGATCGCCCTCAGCAAGCAACGCTTCGTAATCTACGTCACTTACTGCTTGGCCTTGGCCGTATTCAGGATCGTTCACATCAATCACCAAGATGGAACGGCCTAAAATGCCTAGGGCTGAATGAATCACATCAAAGTATTCGCGATCGGCAATCAGCGCTTTGGCCTCGCCATGCGCGAGCATAAACGCAATGGTCTCAGCATCTAGGCGCACATTTAAGGTGTTTAACACCGCGCCGATCATAGGAATGCCAAAGTGTGCTTCGAGCATTTCTGGAATATTGGGCAGCATCAGGGCAACGGTGTCGCCTTTGCCGATGCCGCGTTGACGTAAGGCTGAGCCTAGACGCTTACAGCGCTCATAGGTTTGCCGCCAAGTACGTCGAATCGCACCATGCACAACGGCTGGGTATTCGGGGTAGATGGATGCGGTGCGCTCTAAAAAGCTTAATGGCGTCAGCGCCATATGGTTGGCCGCAGTGTGGGCAAGCCCTTGCTCATAAATCGACATGTGAAATCCTATGTCAGGAAGGCCGTATTAGATGAGCAGACGGTAAAGGCGGTGGGTTAAGCCTGAGTAGTTAGACAAAAGTCGTAGATGAGACGTTGTGTTGGCCTAACGCCCATTCGACATGCTCTCGAACAAGCGCTGATGGATCGTTGCGTCGAGCATTTAGCGCCTCAATTACCGGGATGCTCGAAGGCGCGTTGCCAAGGCCTACAGCAAGATTGCGTAACCAGCGCTCGTAACCTGCACGGCGCAGAGGGGAGCCTTCGGTGCGCTGTAGAAAGGTGGCTTCATCCCACATAAATAGCTCGGCCAAGGTGCTGTTATCTAAGCTGTGGCGAGGTTTGAAGTCATCTTCTTGAGTGTGTTTGGCAAAGCGATTCCATGGGCAAACAAGCTGACAGTCATCGCAACCAAATACGCGGTTACCAATGGCGTTACGTAGCTCAATAGGAATTGGGCCTTTGTTCTCGATGGTTAAATAAGAGATGCATTTGCCCGCATCCAAAACTTTCTCGCTAACAAAGGCTTTGGTTGGGCAGATATCTAAGCAGGCCGTGCATTTGCCGCAATGCTCTTTTTCGTACGGCGCATCAATCGGCAGTGGAATATCAACCAATAGTTCGCCTAAAAAAAACCAACTGCCTGCATGACGGTTTAGCAGAAGCGTGTGTTTGCCAATCCAGCCAAGCCCTGCAAGCTGGGCAAAGCCTTTTTCTAAGACTGGCGCGCTATCAACAAAAGCGCGATAACCAAAGGGGCCGATGAGCTTTTGAATGTTTTCAGCCAACTGCTGTAAGCGTTTTCGCACCAGTTTGTGATAGTCACGGCCCAGCGCATAGCGCGACACGTAGGCCATATTTGTATCCGCTAAGCGTTCTGCCATGGCGGTGTCCGCGGGTAAATAATCCATCCTCAATGAAATCACCCGCAAAGTGCCTGGCACAAGCTCAGCTGGGTCAGTGCGTTTGCTGCCATGGGCTGCCATGTAGTCCATATCAGCGTGATAACCATTGGCGAGCCAGTTGGCCAAATGTTCGGCATGTGAGCCTGCATCAACTCCTGTAATCCCCGCGTCTTGGAAACCCAACTCACGGCTTAGGGCTTTGATGTCATTTGCCAATTGAAATAAATCAGGAACTTCGCTCATGGACTTCGGGTAAATCAATGGATAGGCGTATAATTGTGCCAGACAACTGCTAAGTCATACCTATGCCTGTGCACTTTCCCGATAATCCCGCCTTTTGTTATCGCATCAATAAGGTGCGTGAGCTTGAGCGCGCGTTAATTGACAGCGGTATTGCAGGCTTTACTTTGATGGAGCGCGCAGCGCGCGCCTGTCTTGACGCTATTAAGCGCCATTGGCCTGAGCAGCGCACACTGACCGTGCTGACTGGGGCGGGCAATAACGCAGGCGACGGGTTCTTATTGGCCAAACTCGCTGTTGTAGCGGGCTATCAAGTATCGCTTTGGTACCTGCGCGAACCGGCACAGCTTACAGGTGATGCTGCGCTCGCGGTGGCCGAGGCTGCTGCGGCAGGCGTTGCGATCGCGCCTTGGCATATTGATGTTGAGTTAAAAGGTGTAGTCGTTGACGCGCTCTTGGGCATCGGGCTGACTGGTGAAGTGCGTGAGGACTATGCGCATGCCATTGCAAGCATCAACCAAAGTCAGTTGCCTGTATTGGCGGTAGATGTTCCTTCGGGATTATGCGCGGGCACGGGATGTATTCGCGGACATGCAGTGCAAGCGGATGTGACCGTCACGATGGTGGCTTCTAAAATAGGGCTTGCAATCGGCGCGGGGCGAAGGTGCTCAGGCCTGGTTGAGCTGGCGAGTTTACGTACAAGGGCTGAGGCCGCGTTGGAACTTAAGCCCTGCGTTGTTCGTCTGAGCGCCAACAATATCCCGCAGCTTGCTGCACGAACTTTCGATACCCATAAGGGCCAATGCGGTCATGTAGTGGTCGTAGGCGGTGATCGTGGTACGGGTGGGGCGCCGTTGTTAACGGCTGAAACAGCGTTGCGTGTTGGCGCAGGGCTTGTGACTCTGGCTACTCGGCAAGAACACATCGGTGCTGCGTTAGCGCGTATACCGGAGGTAATGAGCCAAGGCGTGCCGTCAGCTGCCAAGGTCTTGCAGCTTATCGATAAGACCGATGTGATCGTGGTGGGGCCTGGCTTGGGTACTGCCGCTTGGGGACGCAGTCTTTTGTCGGCAGTGGCAAGCAGTGAAAAGCCACAAGTTTGGGATGCCGATGCGCTTAATTTGGTCGCTCAGGGTTTTAATGTGCCTTCAAATGCTGTGCTAACGCCACACCCTGGTGAGGCAGCAAGGCTTCTGGATACGACCAGTGCATGTGTGCAAGCGGATCGTCTGGCTGCGCTTGAAGCACTGGTTGAGCGCTATCAATGTGTGGTGGTGTTAAAAGGCGCAGGAACGCTAATTGGCGCGCCAAACCAAAGCAGTCTGATCTGTGAGGCTGGGCATCCTGTTATGGCTGGCTCAGGTTTAGGGGATGTGCTGGCAGGGCTTATTGGTGGCCTTATGGCTCAAGGTTTAGAGGGTTTTAAGGCTGCCACACTTGCGGTGTGGCTCCATGCTAAAGCAGGGGAGTCGCAAGCGCCGTTAGGGCGCGGTTTAGCGGCCCATGATTTGATAATGCCTATTCGGGCATTGCTTGAGGAACAGTCACCATGTCTGAATTGACGCTTTTTCTAGAAGATGAAGAGGCAACGTTGGCGCTGGGCAAAGCTTTGGCAGAGGTGACACAAGGGGCCGCTGTCATTTATCTGCACGGTGATTTGGGTGCAGGCAAAACTACGCTCTCCCGCGGTTTACTAAGAGGCCTTGGGCATCAGGGCGCGGTCAAAAGCCCAACCTTTACCTTGGTCGAACCCTATGAGCTTGCGACCGGAAAAGCCTATCATTTTGATCTTTATCGTTTAGCAGATCCTGAAGAGCTCGAATATATGGGGATTCGAGACTATTTTGATGGTCAGAGCCTGTGTTTAATCGAATGGCCTGAGCAAGGTGCTGGGGTTTTGCCAACGCCGGATCTTGACATTACCATTAGCGCAGAAAAGAGCGGTCGTCATGTGCTTCTAAACGCCTTTACCCCACGCGCTGTGCGCTGGTGTCAGCAGTTGGCTAATAACTAAATTACGGGGTTTTTTATGCGCGCACCTGCGTTGCTGGTTGCGTTTTGCGCTGTTTTTTTTCTGGGGTTAGCTGAGTTTGTCTCTGCTGCGGATATTCGTGGTGTACGGCTGTGGCGTGCGCCGGATAACACGCGCCTTGTATTTGACTTAAGCGGCCCGATTCAGCACAACCTGTTCACCTTAACAGCGCCTGAGCGCATCGTGATTGATGTTAACGGTGCCAAACTGACGGCAGCGCTGGATAAACTACCGCTGGCCAACACCCCTATTACCAGTGTGCGCTCAGCCCAACGTACTCCCCAAGATGTCCGTTTGGTGATTGATTTATCCACCTCAGTCAATGCCAAAAGCTTTGTGCTGGCGCCTAACCAAGAATACGGTCATCGGCTGGTGGTAGATCTCTTTGATAAAGAACCTGCGGCCGTTGCTAAACCCGCGACGACAGTGCCGACAGCGCCGGCTGTCCAGCAGCAAAAGCCTAAAGTCGCCACCTCTGCGCCTGTAGTGCCACTGCCTCGTCAAACGACTGGACAGCGGGATGTGATCATCGCCATTGATGCTGGGCACGGCGGGGAAGACCCAGGCGCTATTGGTCCGGGCGGCATTCACGAGAAAAAAGTGGTGCTGGAAATTTCCAAAGAGTTGCAACGCCTGATCAATAACGAGCGTGGCTATCGAGCGGAATTGGTGCGCACAGGCGATTACTTTATCCCACTACGTAAACGTACCGAAATTGCGCGCAAAAAGAACGCTGATCTTTTTGTTTCTGTCCACGCGGATGCGGCGCCGCGCAAAACCGCGTTTGGTGCGTCGGTATATGCGCTTTCCTCTGGCGGGGCTACGTCTGAAACGGCGCGCTGGTTGGCTGATGCGGAAAACCGCTCTGACTTAATTGGTGGAGCCGGAACCGTTTTAGACTCAAATGACAAAATGTTAGCGGGTGTGCTTTTAGACCTGTCGATGACAGCAACCCTTGCTTCAAGTCTAAATGTGGGGCAGAAAGTTTTAACCAACATGGGGCGGGTAGCGCCGTTACATAAACGCCGCGTCGAACAAGCGGGTTTTATGGTGCTGAAATCGCCTGATATCCCTTCGATTTTGGTTGAAACAGGTTTTATCTCAAATCCTGATGAAGCCAAAAAGCTGCAAACCAAATCCCATCAGCAAGCACTGGCGCGCTCGATTCAGACAGGTATTAAACAGTTCTTTGAAGAAAATCCACCGCCCGGCACCTATGTGGCTCATCTGCGAGACTCGGGGCGGATTCAAATGGGCCCACGTGAACATATCGTTGCGCGCGGTGACAGCTTAGCCGTCATTTCCCAGCGTTATCAGGTCAGCATTGCCAGTATTCGAAGTGCCAACCAAATGCAAAACGATGTGGTTAAGATCGGTCAGGTCTTAAAAATTCCAGCTGCTTCAGTTGCGGTGCAGCAATGAGTCGTATCCATCAGCTAAGCCCGCGTTTGGCTAACCAGATTGCAGCGGGTGAAGTGGTTGAACGTCCTGCATCGGTCATTAAAGAGCTGGTTGAGAACAGTCTTGATTCTGGTGCAAAACGCATTGATATCGAGGTTGAGCAAGGTGGCGTTAAGTTATTAAAAGTGCGCGATGACGGATCGGGTATCGCCGCCGATGATCTGCCGCTTGCCTTGGCGCGTCATGCCACCAGCAAGATTCGTGATCTCGACGATCTTGAGTGCGTACAAAGCATGGGCTTTCGCGGTGAGGCATTGGCTTCAATTAGTTCGGTCTCAAGGCTGACCCTGACCTCGCGCACGGCGGATGCCGATAACGCTTGGCAAGTTGAGGTTGAAGGCCGAGAAATGCAGGCGCGGGTTAATCCTGCGGCACATCCGGTTGGCACCAGCGTTGAAGTGCGGGATTTGTTTTTTAACACGCCTGCGCGTCGCAAGTTTTTACGCACCGAAAAAACTGAATTTGATCATTTGCAAGAAGTCATCAAGCGACTTTCTTTGGCGTACTTTGATGTGGGTTTTCATCTGCGGCATAACGGTAAAACCGTTTTAACGCTGCATGAGGCGCGAAACGATGTGGCGCGCGCGCGGCGTGTGGCTGCTATCTGTGGCGCAGGCTTTTTAGAACAGGCCATCCCGATTGAAGTGGAGCGCAACGGACTCAAACTCTGGGGCTGGGTCGGGTTGCCAACCTTTTCGCGTAGCCAAGCCGATTTACAGTATTTCTACGTCAATGGCCGGATGGTCAAAGATAAGCTGGTTGCCCATGCGGTGCGCCAAGCCTATCGCGATGTGCTCTTTAATGGTCGTCATCCGACCTTTGTTTTGTTTTTTGAAATCGACCCTGCGGTGGTCGATGTCAACGTACATCCCACCAAGCACGAGGTGCGCTTCCGTGACAGCCGCATGGTGCATGATTTTCTCTATGGCACCTTGCATAAGCTTTTAGGTGAAGTACGCCCTGATGATCAGCTGGCCCCTGCTACGATGTCCGTTGAGCGGGTAACTGGGCTTGCGGCAGGTGAGTTTGGCCCGCAAGCGGAAATGAGCCTTGCCGCTACGACACTTGAGCAACCGCCCGCGCCATCCGTGTGGCGATCCAGTGGCGCAGGTTATAGTGCGCCGGCTGCGTTTCCGGCGGCAGAGGCAAAAAGTGCTTACCACGCTTTTTTCGCTCCGATAAATGCACCGGCCTCGTTACCTGAAAATGATAAAGACATTCCGCCCTTAGGTTATGCCATCGCTCAGCTCAAGGGTGTTTATATCCTTGCCGAAAATGCGCATGGTTTGGTTTTAGTCGATATGCATGCTGCACACGAGCGCATTACCTACGAGCGTTTAAAGCTTGCTATGGCCAGTGAAGGCTTAAGTGGTCAGCCACTGCTGGTACCGGAATCGTTAGCGTTAAGCCAGCGTGAAGCCGATTGTGCAGAAGAAAATGTCGAATGGTTTGCCAGGTTAGGTATTGAGCTGCAACGCTTAGGGCCAGAAACCATGGCGATTCGGCAAATTCCAGCCTTATTAAAACAGGCCCAAGCGCCCGATCTGGTTCGTGATGTTTTGGCGGATTTACTGGAGTTTGGGACAAGCGATCGTATCCAAGCTCACTTAAATGAGCTATTGGCGACCATGGCGTGTCATGGTGCCGTCAGAGCCAATCGCAAGCTCACCCTTCCTGAAATGAATGCCTTGCTACGTGATATGGAAGTCACTGAACGTAGTGGTCAGTGCAATCACGGCAGACCCACCTGGACGCAGCTTTCGATGGATGCGCTCGACAAACTTTTTATGCGTGGGCAGTGATATGAAAATATCCGGCAATTTACTTGCACGGATGCGTCATGATCCGCAAACTATGCGCCTTTTTTTGAGCGCCTATACATGAGTTTGCCACCTGCCATTTTCTTAATGGGCCCAACTGCGGCTGGTAAGACCGATCTTGCGCTTGAATTAACCAAAGTACTGCCTTGTGAATTGATTAGCGTTGATTCAGCGCTGATCTATAAAGGTATGGATATTGGCACCGCTAAGCCATCGGCTGAGATTTTGGCCCAGTATCCCCATCGTTTAATTGATATCCGCGACCCTGCCGAAAGTTACTCAGCGGCTGAATTTCGCCACGATGCGTTAGAGGCTATGGCTGAGATTACCGCCCGTGGCAATATTCCTCTTTTAGTGGGCGGTACCATGCTCTACTACAAGGTCCTTTATGAGGGGCTTGCGGATATGCCAGCAGCTGATGCGGCGATTCGAGAAGAGCTGGAGCAAGAAGCCAGTCGTTTAGGGCTTAAAGCACTGCATGATGAGTTAGCTAAGGTGGATCCTGAATCAGCACGGCGCATTCATCCTAATGATCCGCAGCGCTTGATTCGTGCGCTAGAAGTCTACCGTGTCAGCGGCTTGAGCATGACTGAACATTATGCGAAACAAAAAGCCCACGGTAGCGGCGGCGCGTTGCCGTATACTGTTGCACATCTTGCGATTGCGCCTGCTGAGCGGCGTGTTCTGCACGACCGAATTGCTAAGCGTTTTTTAGCAATGGTTGAACAAGGCTTTATAGCTGAGGTCGAAGGGCTGTTCGCGCGAGAAGATCTGCATGCTAATTTGCCCTCTATCCGTTCGGTGGGCTACCGCCAAGCGTGGGAACATTTAGAAGGGCGATACGACCAAGCAGAAATGATAAGTCGCGGCATTATTGCGACGCGGCAATTGGCAAAACGACAGTTCACCTGGTTGCGCAGTTGGCCGCAAGTACACTGGTTGGATAGTCTTGATCGCGACAATTTGTCGCGAACGTTGAAATACTTGGCGTCGGTCACCATATTGACCTGAGATTATTCGCTATCACCGTCTATCCTAGGGCTAGGCGGTTTTTATTTTTGTAAAACGATAACTACGATCCTTTGAAGGAGTGCGGCACATGTCGAAAGGGCATTCGCTACAAGACCCTTACCTTAATACCCTACGTAAGGAACGCGTACCGGTTTCTATTTACCTGGTGAACGGCATTAAGCTGCAAGGCCAGATTGAATCATTCGACCAGTTTGTCATTTTGCTGAAAAATACCGTCAGCCAAATGGTTTACAAACATGCAATTTCTACCGTTGTACCAAGCCGTCCAGTGCGTCTGCCGACTGCTGCTGATGGTGATGCAGGTGATGCGGATCTAGGCAATATCTAATAGGGGTCAACTTTGTTTTTTGAGCGCCATAGTGGTGGTGAACGTGCTGTTCTTGTTCATCTTGAGGGGCAGGATCATGACGCTCGTGAAGATGCACAAGAGTTCCAAGAACTGGTGCGCTCGGCTGGAGCTGATGCGATTGCGTTAGTCTGCGTACCGCGTCATCGTCCAACTGCAAAGTATTTACTCGGCTCAGGAAAGGTCGAGGAGCTCAGGGATCTGGTTCAGGCAGAGCAGATTGATATTGTCATATTCAATCATGTCTTAACGCCAAGTCAGGAGCGTAATTTAGAAGCTGCGTTGCAATGCCGCGTGCTGGATCGCACCGGTTTAATTTTGGATATTTTTGCTCAACGTGCCCGTACTCATGAGGGTAAGTTACAAGTTGAGCTGGCGCAGCTTGATCATTTAAGTACCCGCTTAGTTCGAGGCTGGACCCACCTTGAGAGGCAAAAAGGTGGGATCGGCTTACGGGGGCCTGGGGAAACGCAGCTTGAAACGGACCGGCGCCTTCTGCGGGTTCGTATTCGTCAGATTAAACAGAAACTTGAAAAAGTCCGTAGTCAGCGCGAGCAGGCACGTCGCGGGCGTAAGCGTGCAGAAATTCCTTCTGTCTCGTTAGTGGGCTATACCAATGCTGGTAAGTCGACACTGTTTAATGCCCTGACTGAGTCGCATGTTTATGCAGCGGATCAGCTTTTTGCAACACTTGACCCTACACTTCGCCGTTTAGAACTGGACGATCTTGGGCCGATCATTTTGGCTGATACGGTAGGCTTTATTCGCCATCTGCCACATAAACTGGTCGAGGCATTTAGAGCAACCCTTGAAGAATCCAGTAATTCTGACCTGTTACTGCATGTGATTGATGCTCATGAGCCTGAACGCAATGAGCAGATCGAGCAGGTGTTAGAGGTTTTGCAAGAAATTGGTGCTGAGGATTTACCTATTCTTGAGATCTATAACAAAGTAGATCTTTTAGAGGGTGTAGAGCCGCAAATTCAGCGTAATGCTGATGGTAAGCCGGAAAGGGTATGGGTTTCTGCCCGTGACAAGTTGGGTCTTGAGCTGATTGATAAGGCGATTGCTGAGCTTTTAGGGGATGACCTTTTCATTGGGACGCTTCGTTTAAAGCAAGATCTAGCGCGTATCCGTGCTCAGTTTTTTGCGTTAAACGCTGTGCAGAATGAAGAACATGACGAAGAAGGCGCATCTGTTTTACAGGTACGCTTATCACGCGTTGAGCTTAATCGCTTGCTGACGCGTGCTGGTTGGCAGCCGGCTGAATTTTTGGCGCAACATACTTTGCAATAAAGCCTCCTCTCATGGCTTTGCCGTGAGGGTTCGGCATCTGTAGCATAGGCCGACGCGTCTTGAGCGCGTCTTTTGCTTTATTTGGATTGGAGAGCGCTATGGCTTGGAATGAGCCGGGTGGCAACTCGAACAACCAGGATCCCTGGGGTGGTCGCCGTGGTGGCGACAAGAAAGGGCCGCCGGATATCGATGAAGCCTTCCGTAAACTGCAAGAAGGTTTAGGCGGCATTTTTGGCAATGGGAATAAAGGCTCTAATGGTAGTCGCTCAGGAAATGGCGGCGGCCTTGGTGTTGTCTTTATTGCTTTAGCGGTCATTGCAGCCGCTTGGCTGTACAACGCTATCTACGTGGTAGATGCTCAAGAGCAAGCAGTTATTCTGCGCTTTGGTAAATACCATGAGACCGTTGGTGATGGTCTGAATATTTACTTCCCGCCTATGGATCGTAAATATCAAGAGAACGTCACTCGCGAGCGTACCTACTCCAAAGTGGGGCAAATGCTGACTAAAGACGAGAACATCGTTGAAGTACCGTTAACGGTGCAATACAAAATCAATGATCTGAAAAACTTCGTCTTGAACGTTGATAATCCTGAAGTAAGCCTGCAGCACGCCACCGAAAGCGCGCTGCGTTTTGTGGCAGGTTCGACTTCAATGGATAGCGTCATTACTGCAGGTCGTGAGGTGATGTCTGAGCAGGTACGTGAGCGTTTGCAGCAAACGCTTGATTCGTACGGTGCAGGTATCGTCGTAACGCAGGTCAATATTCAGCGTGCAACGGCACCTGCTGAAGTTAAAGATGCCTTTGATGATGTGATTCGTGCGCGTGAAGACGAGCAGCGTGAGAAAAACCTGGCCGATAGCTATGCCAACGGCGTAATTCCAGAGGCACGCGGTCAAGTCCAGCGTATGCTTGAAGACGCTAACGGTTACCGCGATGAAGTGGTGTCCCGTGCGCAGGGTGAGGCAGATCGTTTTACCAAGCTTTTAACAGAGTATCGTCGTGCGCCGGAAGTGACGCGTGAGCGTTTGTACTTAGAGACAATGCAAGACGTTTATAGCAGCACCAGTAAAGTACTGGTGAGCGGTAAAGAAGGTCAGAGCAATCTCTTGTATCTGCCGCTCGATAAAATGATGGAAAACCGTCAAAACGTAGCGCCAATGACATCAACTGGTATTCCTGCAACGCTGGAAAACCGTGCTCGTCCAACCGAGCCTACAGCGGCTGACTTACGTACACGGGAGGGTCGTTAATGACTAACAAATCATTATTTGCCCTGATCGGTGCAGTTGTTTTAGCCATCATTGGTTTTAACAGCTTCTATATTGTGGCGCAGACTGAAAAAGCAGTGCTCCTGCAATTTGGTAGTGTGGTTAAAGCAGATGTTCCGCCTGGCCTTCATGTGAAGCTGCCGTTTATCAATAAAGTTCGTTTTTTTGATGCACGGTTGCTAACCCTTGATTCGCCCACGCAACGCCTTTTGACCCGTGAGAAAAAGGCAGTGATGGTTGACGCTTACGCGAAATGGCGTGTCGCAGATGCCGAGCGTTTCTACACTGCGACCTCAGGTCTTAAGCAAATTGCTGATGACCGCTTGACTCAGCGTCTTGTGGCAGCTTTATCCAATGAGTTTGGTAAGCGTGACCTACAAGAAGTGGTATCTGGTGAGCGCGATGCGTTGATGGCTAGCATTACTGATGCCTTAAATCGTATGGCGCAAAAAGAGCTGGGCATTGAAGTCGTTGATGTGCGCGTCAAAGGCATTGATTTGCCAAAAGAAGTGTACCGCAGCGTATTTGATCGTATGGCCTCTGAGCGTGAGCGTGAGGCGCGTGAGCACCGTGCTAAAGGTAAAGAGCTGGCAGAAGGTATTCGTGCCGATGCCGATCGTCAGCGCCGTGTCTTGTTAGCCGAAGCCTATCGTGAAGCGGAAGAAATTCGCGGTGATGGCGACGCTAAAGCCGCGGCAATCTACGCGCAAGCCTATTCGCAAGACCCAGAGTTCTATGCGTTTCACCGTAGCCTACAGGCGTATCGTGAAAGCTTCTCTGATAAGCGAGACATGATGGTCTTAGATCCCAATAGCGAATTTTTCCGTTATTTGGAGAAATCTAAGTAAAACGTTTCACCCCAGCGGCAAGTCTGCTGGGGTGACCATCTGAAGAAACGTGTTATGATAGCTCAGCCGGGAAAAACCCGGCTTTTTTGCGTCTGTGGGAATGAGGCATGGGCTTTTGCAGATTAGGCGCTTTGTACGCCCGCATAAGACCGCTCTTTCTCCACCGCGTGTTAGGCGCGCGGCGATCATGCAAGTGACGTGGCCGTAATGGCTGTGGTTGATTAGGCTAGGCCCTTTTGTTGGCTGGGCCTTGTCGTTAGCTTTTCTGATGGCTTGCCGCCCGTTTAAAAGGGGAGTGGCGTAATGGCAACGGTAGACCGCTGGCTGCTGCCAGATGGTATCGAAGAAATCCTGCCGCCGGAGGCTGCGCGTATTGAGCGCGCCCGTCGCCAGGTACTAGACCTTTTCCAGTGCTGGGGTTACGAGCTGGTGGTGACCCCGCATATCGAATATTTAGAATCTCTGCTAACCGGTGCTGGCCAAGATTTGGACCTGCGCACCTTTAAAGTAGTGGATCCTTTATCTGGTCGGCAGATGGGTTTTCGCGCAGATATTACGCCGCAGGTCGCGCGTATTGACGCCCATACCCTGCGCCGTGAAGGCCCAAGCCGCCTGTGCTATGCCGGTAGTGTTTTGCACGCAAAACCGCGTCCATTAAGCACCTCGCGCAGCCCGATTCAGCTGGGTGCTGAGTTATATGGGGATGCAAGTGCGCAGAGTGACCTCGAAGTTATCAGCTTAATGCTGGAAACCTTGCTCGGCGCCGGTATTACTGATGTTCATATGGATTTAGGCCATGTGGGCATTTATCGCTCGCTGGCTCGTGAAGCTGCTTTAGATGCGGTGACTGAGCAAAAACTGTTTGATGCCTTGCAGCGTAAGGCACGTGAAGAAGTTTTTGAGTTAACCGCTGAGGTTGCTGAGCCGGCAGGCTCTATGTTGCGTGCCTTGGTTGAGCTAAATGGTGGTTGCGATGTGTTGTCGCGTGCGCAGACATTGTTGGCGTCAGCACCGCCAAGCGTGACTCAAGCTTTGGAAGATTTAGCTGAGATTGCCCGTGCGTTAGCGCTGCGTTATCCGAATGTGCCTTTGTATTTTGATTTGGGTGAGCTTCGGGGCTATCACTATCACACAGGTGTCGTGTTTGCGGCATTTGTGCCGGGTAAAGGTGATGCGATTGCTCAAGGCGGCCGCTATGACGACATTGGTGCAGATTTTGGCCGTGCGCGTCCTGCCACCGGTTTTTCCACAGACCTACGTAGCCTCATCAGCCTAGGTCAGGTTGAAGTTGCTCAAGTCTCAGCGATTTGGGCGCCGAGTGAGCCAGATGCTGCCCTTTGGCAGGTTATTAGCGATTTGCGTCGTCAGGGTGAGGTGGTCGTGCAAGCATTACCTGCTCAAACCTTAGCGCACGCGCAAGAAGCCGGATGTGACCGTCAGTTGTGCCTAGAGCAGGGCAGCTGGCAGGTGAAATCACTGAATTTTTAAGTTATAGCCGGCGTGGTCCGGTCTTCAAGTTCCGCATAGAGGTAACTGCAAATGGGTAAGAATGTCGTCGTCCTGGGCACCCAGTGGGGTGATGAGGGCAAAGGCAAAATCGTTGACCTGTTGACTGAACAGGCAGCAGCCGTTGTTCGTTATCAGGGCGGCCACAATGCCGGCCACACCCTGGTGATCGATGGTGAAAAAACCGTCCTGCACTTAATTCCATCGGGCATTCTGCGTGAAGGTGTGCAGTGCTTAATTGGTAATGGTGTGGTTGTAGCGCCAGATGCGTTAATGCGCGAAATCACCAAGCTTGAAGAAAAAGGCGTGCCGGTACGTGAGCGTCTGCGCATTAGCCCTGCTTGCCCATTGATTCTGTCTTTCCACGTAGCCCTTGATCAGGCGCGTGAAAAAGCGCGTGGTGATGCCAAGATCGGTACGACCGGTCGTGGTATTGGCCCAGCGTATGAAGACAAGGTTGCGCGTCGCGGCCTGCGCGTAGGTGATCTGTTCCATCCTGAGCGCTTTGCAAAAAAACTGCGTGAAGTACTGGAATACCACAACTTTATGCTCGAAGGTTTCTACAAAGTTGAGCCTATTGACTATCAAAAAACCTTAGATGAGTGCATGGCGTACGCAGAAGAGCTGCGCCCGATGATGGTTGATGTGACATCTGTGCTGCATGATATGCGCCGTTCGGGTGCTGATATTATGTTTGAGGGTGCGCAAGGCTCTCTGCTGGATATCGACCATGGTACTTATCCGTTCGTAACCAGCTCCAACACTACAGCGGGCGGTGTGGCGACAGGTTCGGGTGTGGGCCCTATGTACCTAGATTACATTTTAGGTATTACCAAGGCCTATACCACACGTGTCGGTTCTGGTCCGTTCCCAACTGAACTGTTTGATGATGTGGGCGCAGGCCTTGCTTCACGTGGTCAGGAGTTTGGTTCAACCACAGGCCGTGCACGTCGTTGTGGTTGGTTTGATTCGGTCATTCTGCGTCGTTCAATCGAGATCAATAGTATCTCTGGCATCTGCCTGACCAAACTGGACGTACTGGACGGTCTTGATACCATCCGTATCTGTGTTGCTTACAAAGATCAGAACGGTAATGTAATCGACGCGCCAACAGATGCTGACAGCTACTTAGGTCTTGAGCCAGTTTATGAGGAAATGCCCGGTTGGAGTGAGTCGACCTTTGGCGTTAAGAGCTTAGATGAGCTTCCTGCGAATGCTCTGGCCTACATCAAGCGTGTAGAAGAGCTGATTGGTGCGCCTATCGATATCATCTCGACCGGCCCTGACCGTAACGAGACTATCGTTCTGCGTCATCCATTTGCCTAATTGCAAGGCAAATAAAAAGGGCAGCGTAAGCTGCCCTTTTTTATGTCTGTTTAGTTCGTGTACTGAAACGCCTTTACGACCTTCTGTACCCCGTTAACGCTTTGAACAAGATTGCTAGCGGCTTGCCCTTCTTGACGGCTGACAATACCTAACAAAAACACGACGCCGTTTTCTGTAACGACTTTAATTTTGCTTGCAGGTACCGTGCTGTCGGCTGCCATTTGCGTTTTGATGCGTGTGGTTAAGAGGGTGTCGTTGCTGCGCACCAAAAGCGAAGTAGGCTTTAAGATTTGAATTTCGTTATGGATACGCTTAACGCCGAGTACCGTGCGCGCAACGCGTTCAGCTTGCTCTTTAAGTTCTGCGCGCGGGGTTTGGCCTGTTAACAGAATCACCCCGTTATAGCTAACGACCACAATATTCGATGTCGGGCTGGCCAAGTCGGCGTGACTTTGGGTGATTTGCGAGCGTACTTTAGGCTCTAAAAACTGATCATCAATCTTATTGCCTACACTGCGGCTGCCGCAGGCGGCCAGTGTCAAGCACATCAATGCCGTTGTAATAAGGCGAACCAATGTCATCAATCTTCACTCCCGAAAATTTGATTATCGATTAAGTCGCATAGGCAGTTAAGCGCCAGCATTTGTACTTCTTGAATACGAGCAGGATGGGTGTCAGGCACGCGAATTTCAACATCTTCAGGCAGTAAAAGAGAAGCCATATCGCCACCGTCCTGACCGCTTAGCGCAACGACCTGCATTTCCCGATCGTGTGCTGCCTGAATCGCTTGGATAACGTTAGCAGAGCGCCCGCTGGTTGAGATGACGAGCAATACATCACCCGCCTGACCTAGCGCTCGAATCTGTTTAGAAAATACCTCGTTGAAGCTGTAGTCATTACTGATTGAGGTCAGGGTGGAGGCATCGGTGGTCAGCGCGAATGCCGGCAAACTTGGGCGTTCGCGTTCAAAACGATTTAAGAGATGAGAGGCAAAGTGCTGGGCATTTGCTGCTGATCCGCCGTTACCACAGCAGAGAATTTTTCCTTCATTAAGTAAAGTGTTAACCATCAAGAGGCTTGCGTGTTCAATGTGCGGTGGCAGCACTTGCATAGCATGCTCTTGAGCTTCAATGCTCGCCTGAAACAGTTGGCGAATACGCGATTGCATTTCCATTAATGGGCCTTTACTTAAGAATAGTGCGAGGCGTCAAAGGCATTTTTAAGCCACTGTACGCTAGGTGTTAGATTGCCGGGTTTAAGTGTTACGACATCGAATCGGCAAGGATATGCTTGCCAGCGCGTCTCGCTTTGCAAATAGCGCTGTGCGGCGAGCGTTATGCGCGAGCGCTTACGGAGGTCAATGCTTTCGATCGCACCACCATAGCGTTCAGAGCTTCGGTAACGAACTTCAATAAATACTACTGTATCGCTATCAAGCATGACCAGATCTAGCTCGCCGCCGCGGCAACTCCAGTTACGAGCTATCAGCTGTAATCCTTGATTTTGAAGATGTTTGAGCGCCAAGGCTTCGGTTTGGCGCCCAAGGGTTTGAGTGCTCGGTTTAGTACTGAAAGGGTTCAGCCAGTGGTTGAATTTGGCCATCTCGAATCTCCGCCCAAGGCAGTTGGCGCTCAATGCGCTGCTGCTGACCTAGGCTTAAGATACCGGTATAGCCTTCTACAGAATGTTCACCGAGCGACAGATGTTGTAATTGCGTTGCCAGAGTGAACGCATCAACACCCATGGCATACAGTCTGCCGAGGCTGGTGTGCGCCTGAGGCCATTGGTTACCAATTTGTTGCTGCATAGGTTGATGTGGATTTAACAGCCAAGGCGTTTCACAGAAGCGAATACCATCTAAGTCTTTAAGCTGGGCTGCAGTTAGGTTGCCAGTAAATAAATGAGAAGTGGCATAGACCGGAATATCGCCAACGTACTGAAACACCAGCGTTGGGCGCACTTGCTGAGCCTGTTCTGGTGTGGCTGCCAGAAACAAGAAGTCGACATCTTCTCGTCGGGAAGGGGCGTTATCGGCTGCGTGGCTGGCACTGGCTAAGCTTCGTTCTGGAGACTGTGCACGAAGCTGGAAAAGCGTGGCAATTTGCTGAGCTAATTGCACGGGTTGATCAATGCGTTCAACACCGTTCACTGTACCGCCCAACGAAATGAAATGTTGTGTGAAAGCATTCAGTACTCGATCGCCCCATTCACCTTTTGGGACTAAGGCCACCGCTTGCGTATGACCATCTGCCCATGCCCGGCGAGCCGCTTCGCGTGCTTCATCTTCTGCGGCTAAGCCAAACTGGAACAGCTCATGCGGTGCGTTTTGATCGGCATCGGCGTAGTTGAGTGCAAGCGTTTTAATGGGCAAGTTTGGTAAGTTGGCCAGTTGTTTGACCATCGGTTTCTCAAGTGGGCCGACTACAAGATCAATACCGTCGCGTTGCGCCTGAGCGTAGAAGCTCTGCATCGAATCAAATGCCATGCTGTCATACAGCTTTACAGTGGGTAGCTCATCACCGCTGGCTTGCAGTTGTGCGCTGATAAAACCATCGCGCAATGCGCGTGCCACTGATGCAAGAGGACCTGACTGAGGTAGCAGTAATGCTACCTGCTTGATGCTGTGCATTTGTAAGTGAATCAGTTGCTCAAGTGCCGTTGGGGTGTGAGTGGCGGCTGGATGTTGTGCATTGGCACTGAGCCAGTCTTTGAGTGTGTTCTGCTGCTGGCTCAGTGTGCCCTTGCGTGAAAGCTGGGCGAGCGTTAGCCATCCATTAAGCTCTATATCCGAGCTGTCTGCTAATTGGTGTTCTGGTAATTGGCTGACAAGGGCCCAGATGTGCTCGTTGTTGCTATGAATTTGGCTGTTATCTAGCAACGAGCCTAGGTAAATGCGCTCACGTGCTGCTGCTAAGTTGTTGCCCGTTGCTGCCAGTGCCTCTGCGCGAGCCGTATGTGTACGAGTCTGAAGCGCTTTTGAAGCGCCAGTCAGTTGCTCAAGGCTTATGTGCGATAAAGCGTCCAGGGCGGCGGCTGGATTTTTATGGCTTAGGGCCAGTTCTGCCTTAATAACATACGCGGTGATTTGCTGTTTGGCGGGTAATTGTTCGGCAGCAAGTGAGTTCAAGATATTTTGTGCGAGGGTATTCTTGCCTTGGCTAATGGCTTGCTCAAGGGCTGATAGTCTCAGTTGTGCTGCGAGAGAGGGCTGGCTTTGATTGGCCTGCTCAAGCTTTTGCTCGATGCTCGCGCCTGGTGTGATGGGCAGAGGGGCATCAGGTTTTGACGTAGAACCGCATGCGGCGAGAAGGCCGACAAGGCCAAGAACGGTCAATGGACGCAAGCAGGCGAGCATAAGGTATATCCCAAATACATCAGAAGACCTTAAATTGTACCTAAGCGTTGGGCAGCTGTGCGAACTCACTGGTCCGAATAGCGCTACAATGCGCTTTTTGTGCGTGGAAATTGCCTCAAATGACAGACGCCAACCCTTCTAAAGCCTTTGGAACCTTGTATGTGGTGGCCACGCCCATCGGTAATTTAGATGACATCAGTGTCCGTGCTCAGCATGTGCTTCGTGAGGTTGCGTTGATCGCAGCAGAAGATACGCGTCATTCGGCGCGGTTAATGCAGCATTTAGGCATCAATACGCCGTTACAAGCCTGTCATGAGCACAATGAGCGCAACGAAGGTAATCGCTTCATTGAGCGTCTCAAAAATGGTGATGATGTTGCTCTGATCTCCGATGCCGGAACACCCTTGATTTCAGATCCGGGCTATCACTTAGTGAAACAGGCGCGGGCAGCTGGAATTCAAGTCTCGCCGGTGCCTGGACCTTCAGCGCTTATTGCTGCGTTGTCAGCGGCGGGTCTACCGTCAGATCGCTTTATTTTTGAGGGTTTTTTGCCTGCCAAAAAGGCTGCGCGTTGCGCCCGTCTTGAGCTGTTGGCTAATGAGCCGCGTACGCTCATTTTCTATGAGGCGCCTCATCGCATTCTTGAGTGTCTGGAGGATTTAACGACGGTCTTTGGCGCAGACCGCCCAGCAGTGCTGGCACGTGAAATCACTAAAACGTTTGAGACGCTTAAAGGTTTGCCTTTAGGAGAGCTTAAGGCGTGGGTGGCCTCTGACAGTAATCAACAGCGCGGTGAATGTGTTGTGGTTGTTGGAGGTTGGCAAGCGCCTGAAGGTGAAGAGGCAGTTGATGCACACGCCTTAAAGGTGCTCGATCTTTTACTTGCTGAACTGCCATTAAAGCGCGCAGCTGCTTTGGCTGCGCAAATTACGGGTGTGCGTAAGAACGTGTTGTATCAAATCGCGCTTGAGAAAACTCAATAAGCTGCGCTCCAGCAGCTTTAGCTTGCGGCATTAGCCTAAGATCAGTACCCTTGTTGGCGGAGAGTCGATCGGACAGTCGCTGCCTTCATTTGAAGGGGGAGGAAAGTCCGGGCTCCATAGGGCGGAGTGCCAGGTAACGCCTGGGAGGCGTGAGCCTACGGAAAGTGCCACAGAAAACAACCGCCTAAGCACGCAAGTGCCGGTAAGGGTGAAAAGGTGCGGTAAGAGCGCACCGCACGACTGGCAACAGTTCGTGGCTAGGTAAACCCCACTCGGAGCAAGACCAAATAGGGTTCCATTGGCGTGGCCCGCGCTGGAACCGGGTAGGTTGCTAAAGGCGTGCAGTGATGTACGTCGTAGAGGAATGACTGTCCTCGACAAAACCCGGCTTATAGATCGACTCTCCTCTTTTCTCTACACCTGCCGGTGCCTTTTCGTTCTCCGCTAATTAATACAACCTCATAAATTACTTTAAGTTTGCGTTGCAACGCCTTGGATCTGTTTGCTTATCCAGTGATGGCATTTTGCGCGTGAAATATATGCGCCGAAAAAACGCTAAACCTGCGTCACATAAAGGATTTTACGTGGCGTCACCGCTTGACGGTGGAGGGGTGTGGTTCATATAGTGTGCACAAGTGGGAGAATGTGGTTAGAAGTGGAGTTTAGTGGTTCTTAGATAGCTAATTTCGTTGAGGAAGAACGAATTTGTTCCGGGGAGCTAACGCCATATCGCTGGATGCCAAAGGGCGGCTCACGATGCCAACACGGTATCGAGATGAGTTTGTCGCGCATTCGGCTGGTCAGCTTGTTATTACGGTCGATATCAGTTCTCCCTGTTTAAGCATCTATACCCTTGAAAGCTGGGCTGAGGTTGAAAGCAGATTGCGCAATCTCTCTTCCGTGCGTCCTGAAACTCAACGATTACAGCGCGTATTAATTGGTAATGCCGTGGATATCGAACTCGATAGTCATGGTCGTTTTGTAGTGCCGCCGCTTTTACGTGCGCACTGCAAGTTGGATAAGCGCGTCATGTTGGTCGGACAGCTGAACAAACTACATCTGTGGGATGAAGGAACTTGGCAATCAGTTATGGCCGAGGATCTTCAAGCCTTCCAGCAACCAGGCGCCTTGCCTGATGACTTACAAGACTTAATTCTGTGACCCAAGAAACGAACTTTAGCCATGTCACTGTATTACTCGATGAAGCCGTCGAGGGGTTAGCAGTGCGTGCCGATGGCACTTATATAGACGGCACTTTTGGCAGAGGCGGGCATAGTCGGCTGATCCTAAAAAAACTAGGTGATAGCGGACATCTTTTAGGGTTCGATAAAGATCCCTTGGCAATTGCCACAGGAAATACGCTAGCGGCCGAAGACGGCCGCTTTGTCGTTGTGCAGCGCAGTTTTGCGGAACTTTCTGATGAAGTTGCTGTCCGTGGTCTCCACGGCCGAGTAAGTGGCGTTTTATTGGATTTAGGCGTGTCTTCACCGCAGTTAGATGATGCCGCACGTGGTTTTAGTTTCATGCATGACGGCCCTTTAGATATGCGCATGAATCCCGACCAGGGGATGAGTGCGGCTGAATTTATTCAAACCGCAAGTGCTGATGAAATAGCACGCGTATTTAAAGAGTACGGAGAGGAGCGTTTTGCCAAGCGTATGGCGCGCGCGGTTGTTGAACGCCGCGAAGTTAAGCCTTTCGAGCGCACCTTGGATTTGGCTCAGGTTTTAACAGACGCAAACCCTGCTTGGGAAAAAGGCAAAAACCCCGCGACTCGCGCCTTTCAAGGTTTGCGTATTCACATCAATAATGAGTTGGGTGATTTAGAGCGCGGTTTAGAAGCGGCGCTTGACGTGCTAGAAGTGGGTGGCCGTTTATCAGTCATCAGTTTCCATTCTTTGGAAGATCGCATTGTGAAGCAGTTTATGCGGCGCCATGCCAAGGGTGAGGCCGATAACCTGCCGCGTGATTTACCTATTATTCCCAAAGCCTTTGAGCCCAAACTCAAGTTGATTGGCAAAACGCAGTTTGCCAGTGAGGCTGAGCTTAAAGCTAACCCGCGTTCACGCAGTGCGGTCCTTCGTGTGGCGGAAAAACTCAGATGAAAAGCATCGGCGCGTACACCTCATTTAGCAGCACTCAGCCTAAGGGCCGAGTAGTGCTGCTGGTGTTGTTCGTGCTTGTTTTGAGTTCAGCTCTGGCGGTTTCTTATACCGCTCACTTGAGTCGGCAACTGTTAAATGAGCTGTATACCGAGCTCAGTAAAAGTGATGCTGCGCAAGCTGAGTGGGGACGATTAGTGCTTGAACAAAGCACGTGGACAGCGCACAACCGTATTGAGTTAATTGCGCGTGAACGCTTAGGTATGCGTATTCCTGAGGCCGCTGAAGTCAGGTTGGTGCGCCCATGATTAGGCTTGAAGGAGCATTGTACCCTTGGCGCTTTAGGCTGGTACTGGCGCTTTTTGCCTTTCTGGTAGTGGCGCTGGTAGGTTACATCGTCAAGTTACAAGTACTTGATCGTGATTTTCTGCAAAAACAAGGCGATGCGCGCAGCGTGCGCCATATGCAGATACCTGCTCATCGGGGCTTGATTACCGATCGCAACGGCGAGCCACTGGCTGTTAGTACTCCTGTGACGACGCTTTGGGCAAATGGACGTGAGTTGCAGGCAGCGAAGGATAAGTGGCCTGTTTTGGCCAAAGCCTTAGGGCAAGAACCCAATACCTTTGCGCAAAAGCTTGAGCGTAATGCCAATAGCCAATTTATGTATTTGGTTCGTGGCTTAGTTCCTGAAAAGGGGCAAAGCATTCTCGATCTTAAAATTCCGGGTGTGTATAGCGAGCAAGAGTTTCGCCGTTTTTATCCTGCAGGCGAAGTGGCTGCGCATGTGGTGGGTTTTACCGATATTGACGACAAGGGTCGGGAAGGTGTCGAGCTTGCCTTTAACGAGTGGCTGGCAGGTGTGCCAGGTACACGGCAAGTGATTAAAGACCGACGCGGCAGTTTAATTCGTGATGTTCAGGTGCTTAAAAACGCGAAAGCCGGTCGGCCTATGGCGCTGTCTATTGATCTGCGTCTTCAATATTTGGCGCATCGCGAGCTGCGCAATGCGTTGCTTGAGTTCGGTGCCAAAGCAGGCAGTCTGGTGATGGTGGATGTGAAAACCGGCGAGATTCTCGCGATGGTCAACCATCCAACCTATAACCCAAATAATCGTCGTAACCTTGACCCTGCAGCCATGCGTAACAGGGCAATGATTGATGTGTTTGAGCCGGGCTCAACGGTTAAACCCTTTACTATCAGTGCTGCTTTAGAAAGTGGTCGCTGGAAACCCACAGACAAGGTTGATGTATATCCGGGTACATTGCAGATTGGTAAATACACCATTCGTGATGTTTCGCGTAGCGAAGGGGTTTTAGATCTGCCCGGTATTTTGATTAAGTCAAGTAACGTGGGCGTTAGTAAAATTGCTTTCGATATTGGTGCTGAATCCATTTACAACGTGCTCCAGCAAGTAGGCTTTGGCCAAGACACGGGGCTTGGATTCCCCGGTGAGCGGGTCGGGAATCTGCCGAATCATCGCAAATGGCCGCAAGCTGAAACGGCAACGTTGTCTTATGGCTATGGACTGTCGGTGACGGCTGTGCAGTTGGCTCACGCGTATGCTGTGCTCGGTAACCAAGGCCGTAGCGTGCCTTTATCGCTGGTTCGGATGGAAACCAAACCTGTCGGTACACAAGTGTTACCGGAAAATGTTGCTCAAGCGGTTGCTCAGATGCTTCAGCAAGTCACAGAGGCACCGGGTGGTGCCCATCGTGCACAGGTTCCGGGCTATCACGTTTCAGGTAAAAGCGGCACCGCTCGTAAAGCGACAGTAGGTGCTAAAGGCTACACGGAAAATGCTTATCGCAGTTTATTTGCAGGGTTCGGCCCCTCGACGGACCCGCGCATCGCTATGGCAGTAGTGATCGATGAACCCAGTAAGGGGGGGTACTACGGCGGCCTTATTTCGGCCCCTGTATTTGGCAAGGTGATGGCAGGCGCACTGCGTTTAATGAACGTAACGCCAGACAACCTCCCGACGACACAGCCGTTGAAGGTCGTCAGTCACAATGGAGGGCGTATGTAATGCCTATGCCGCTTAACCAATTTGTTCCCAACGCGACAAGCGATGTTCTGATTCGTGAGATCACGTTAGACAGTCGAGCCGTAAAGCCAGGCGACCTATTCTTGGCGGTGCCTGGCACAGTGCGAGATGGCCGTGCTCATATCCAAGATGCTATTGCCAAAGGCGCGGCAGCGGTGGCGTACGAAGCAGAAGGAGCCGCTGCGCTAACACATCCACAAAGTGTGTTGGTGCCCATTACAGGGTTAGCGTCACAGCTTTCAGCTATTGCTGGGCGTTTTTATGGTGAGCCCAGCCGTGGTTTAGTGTGCATTGGCATCACAGGTACCAATGGCAAAACCAGCGTGTCGCAACTGCTTGCCCAAGCGTTGGATCGCTTGAATAAACGCTGTGCGATTGTTGGCACGCTGGGCAATGGTTTTTATGGCGACCTTAGCCAAAGTCAACACACCACGCCTGACCCTGTCACTGTGCAAAGTGCCTTGGCACACCTGAAAAATTCAGGTGCACAGGCTGTTGCGATGGAAGTCTCGTCCCATGGGCTTGATCAGGGGCGTGTGGCTGCAGTTGACTTTAATGTTGCGGTCTTTACTAACTTATCGCGTGATCATCTGGATTATCACGGCACCATGCAGGCGTATGGCGATGCAAAGGCCAAGCTCTTTGCCATGCCAAATCTCAGTTCGCGGGTGATCAATCTAGACGATGCTTTTGGCCAAGCACTGGCGGGCTACCCACATCCTGCGGAATTATTAAGTTACAGCCTCAGTAATGCTCAAGCGTCTTTGTATTGCCGTGACATTTGTTTTAGTCACCAAGGCGTCGAGGCCGTATTGGTCAGTCAATACGGTGAAGGGTTACTTCGTAGTCCACTGCTTGGACAATTTAATTTAAGCAACCTGCTAGCGGTGGTGGGCTGTCTTTTGGCCTTAGGGTATCCCCTGGCCGAGATTCTTACCGTCCTGCCGCTACTGCAAGCCCCTGCTGGAAGGATGCAGCGCCTAGGTGGCGCTGATAAGCCACTGGTCGTGATTGATTATGCCCATACACCTGATGCATTAGAAAATGCGCTCGGCGCATTAAAAGTGCATGCCAAAGGTCGTTTGCTCTGCTTGTTTGGCTGCGGTGGGGATCGAGATAAAGGCAAGCGCCCTTTAATGGCGCAAGTGGCTGAGCGTTTAGCCGATGTGGTATGGGTGACTGACGATAATCCGCGCAGTGAAGCCCCTGAGGCCATTCAACATGAAATCGCCCAAGGCTTTACTGATCCTGAAAAAGTGAAATTTGTTTTAGGCCGTGCGTTGGCAATTCAGGAGGTGATTGCCAACGCGCACGCCAATGATGTGGTAGTGCTTGCCGGTAAAGGACATGAGGATTATCAAGAAATTGCCGGTGTGCGCCATCCGTTTTCTGATATTGAGTGCGCGATGCAGGCATTAGCAACATGGGGAAGCCATCATGCTTAAGCCCCTATCTTTATCTGAGCTGCAAACAGTTTTAAATGCCACATTAGTAGGCGCTGATGCCAGCTTTCAACGTGTTTCAACGGACAGCCGTAACATCGCATCTGGTGAGCTTTTTATTGCGCTTAAAGGGCCAAATTTTGATGGCAATCGCTACCTTGCTGAGGTCGCTGCGAAAGGTGCTGTCGCCGCATTGGTTAGCCAAGCTGATGCTACGGTTGAGCTACCGCAATTGGTTGTAGCGGATACACGCATTGCGTTAGGGCTTTTGGGAGCGTACAACCGGCAGCGTTTTACCGGTTTGGTGGCGGCGGTAACTGGCTCAAGTGGTAAAACCACTGTTAAAGAAATGCTCGCCAGCATCTTGGCGGTTAAAGGCGCCGTCTTAGCGACGCGTGGCAATCTCAATAACGATTTAGGCGCGCCCCTTACACTTCTGGAAATTGGCAGCGAACATCAGGCAGCCGTGATTGAGCTGGGTGCTTCTGCGGTAGGTGAGATTGCTTATACCGTAGCGCTAACCCGTCCAGATGTTGCCATCATCACCAATGCTGGTAGTGCTCACGTCGGAGCATTTGGCGGGCCTGAAAAAATTGTCGAGGCTAAAGGCGAGATCTTAGAAGGACTCAGTGCTTCCGGCACCGCAGTACTGAATAAAGATGATGCAGCCTACGAAACGTGGGTGAGACGCGCCTCTGGCCGAAGAATTCTGAGCTTTTCTAAAAACCACTCAAGCGCTGATTTTTTTGCCCAAGACATAACGCTCAGTGAACAAGGTTGCCCACGCTTTACCTTGCATAGCCCCAAAGGGTCGGTCGCCATTGTGCTTAACCTTATTGGTGAGCATAACGTGCTGAACGCTCTAGCGGCCGCGGCGGCTGCAAGCGCGTTGGGTATGAGCCTTTCTGAAATTGCCCAAGGGCTTAAAGCCTTAGCGCCTATTAAAGGGCGCAGCGTCATTAAAACGCTTAGGGGGCATCGTCAGGTCATTGATGACAGCTACAACGCTAACCCACAGTCGATTAAAGCTGCCATTGATAGCCTTGCCCATTTCACTGGGCGCAAGGTGTTAGTGCTGGGAGACATGGGCGAGCTAGGTGCGTGGTCAGAAGCAGGTCATCGCGAAGTCGGTGAATATGCCAAAGGGCGCGTTGACGCCTTTTACGCAGTCGGTGAGCAGATGCGTTTTGCCGCAGCAGCCTACGGCCCATCCGCACAGCATTTTATAACGCAAGCGGCATTAGCGACGGCACTTGCGGACGAACAAGATCCACAGACCACGTTTTTAATTAAAGGCTCGCGCAGTGCAGCGATGGACAAAATCGTTGAAGTACTTTGTGCGGCAGATGGGGAGAAGGGTTAATGCTTCTGCTATTGGCGGAGTATCTACAGCAGTTTCATAAAGGCTTTGCAGTCTTTCAGTACCTGACTTTGCGTGGGATTTTAGGCGTGCTGACCGCCTTGATTCTGTCGCTTTGGCTGGGCCCTCGAATGATTCGCACCCTGCAATTTCGCCAGATTGGTCAGGCGGTGCGTAACGACGGTCCACAGTCTCATTTGTCAAAAAAAGGCACCCCGACGATGGGGGGCGCGCTTATTCTGACCTCCATTGCCATCAGTACGCTGCTTTGGGCCGATCTTTCCAACCGTTATGTTTGGGTTGTACTGGCTGTTACGTTGCTGTTTGGGGCGATTGGTTGGGTGGATGACTATCGCAAAGTTATCGAGAAAAATTCGCGAGGCCTGCCGAGTCGCTGGAAGTATTTTTGGCAATCGGTATTTGGCTTAGGGGCGGCGGTTGCGCTGTATCTAACGGCGCAAAGCCCGGTTGAAACTACCCTCTACATCCCAATGATTAAAGACGCGGCGATTCCGCTGGGCGCAGGTTTTATTGTCCTGACCTACTTCGTCATTGTGGGCTCAAGTAACGCGGTCAACTTAACCGACGGTTTAGATGGTCTGGCTATTATGCCGACGGTACTGGTAGGCGGTGCGTTGGGTATTTTTTGTTACTTATCGGGCAACGCTAAGTTTGCGGAATACTTGCTGATTCCATTTGTACCGGGCTCAGGTGAGCTGATCGTATTTTGCGCAGCCTTAGTGGGCGCAGGCCTAGGCTTTCTGTGGTTTAACACCTATCCGGCACAAGTTTTTATGGGTGATGTGGGCGCGCTGGCACTCGGTGCAGCGCTCGGCACTATCGCTGTCATCGTTCGCCAAGAAATCGTGCTCTTTATCATGGGCGGTATTTTTGTGGTGGAAACCTTGTCGGTGATTATTCAGGTTGCAAGTTTCAAACTGACCGGCAAGCGTGTTTTTCGCATGGCGCCCATTCATCACCATTTCGAGCTCAAAGGTTGGCCTGAGCCGCGGGTGATTGTGCGTTTTTGGATCATCACTGTGATTTTAGTGCTGATCGGTCTTGCCACCTTGAAGTTGAGGTAAGTCGATGAGCTTAATCACCTCAGATCAGTTCCGTATTGTGGTCGGGCTTGGTAAAAGCGGCATGTCGCTGGTGCGTTTTTTAGCGCGCCAAGGGGTGCGTTTTGCGGTGGTTGACACACGGGAAAATCCACCAGAGCGAGCCACACTCGAGCGTGAGTTTCCAACGGTTGAGGTGCACTTCGGAGCACTGGATGCGGCGTTCTTAAGTACAGCCACTGAGCTTTTAGTAAGCCCGGGTATTGCCATTGCTACAGAAGAAATTCAGCAAGCGGCAAAGGCTGGGGTGAAGATTTCAGGTGATATTGATCTGTTTGCCCGTCATGCCAAAGCACCGATTGTGGCAATCACAGGCTCTAACGCAAAAAGCACTGTGACAACTTTAGTCGGTGAAATGGCACTTGAGGCAGGTCTTAAGGTTGCTGTGGGCGGCAATCTAGGGACGCCTGCGTTAGATCTTCTAGATGACAACGTTGAGCTTTATGTGGTTGAGCTTTCCAGTTTCCAGCTCGAGACCACTGATCAGCTTAATGCCGAAGTTGCGGTGTGTCTGAATATCAGCGAAGACCATATGGATCGCTACTCAGGCATCGCTGCTTACCATCAAGCCAAGCATCGCGTATTTCGTGGCGCGAAAAAGGTCGTTATCAATCACGATGACGCTCTATCCAAACCCCTGTTAAGTGAGCAGACGCCAGTCTTGAGCTTTGGATTGGGTAAGCCTGATTTCAAACGCTTTGGGGTGATTGATGATGAAGGTCAGAAGTATTTGGCCTTTGAATTTAAAAAGCTCATGCCAGCTACTGAACTCAAAATCCGCGGTGCCCATAATGTTTCCAATGCCTTGGCAGCATTGGCCCTGGGACATGCCGCAGGCCTTGAGTTCGAACCCATGTTACGTGTGCTTAAGCGCTTTACCGGCCTTGCGCACCGCTGCCAGTGGGTACGTGAGCTACGTGGCGTCAATTATTACGACGACTCCAAAGCGACCAATGTGGGCGCAGCGCTCGCGGCGATCGAAGGGCTTGGAGCGGATATTGCGGGCCAACTGATCCTGATTGCAGGTGGCGATGGTAAAGGGGCGGAGTTTGGTGCGTTGAAAGCGCCTGTGGCCCGTTTCTGCCGTGCAGTGGTGTTGCTTGGGAAGGATGCATCACGCCTTGAAGAAGCTTTGGAAAAGGGTGTGCCTGTGATACGCGTGCACACCCTTGAACAGGCTGTTGAGCACGCCAGTGGCTTGGCTCAAGAGGGCGATGCGGTGCTGTTGTCACCTGCGTGCGCAAGCCTTGATATGTTCAAAAACTTCGAGCAGCGCGGTGAGCTGTTTGCTCAAGCGGTGAGGGTGCTTAGCTAATGTTCGGCATCCTGCAACTTTCGCCATCACCCTTACGCGGTCCACGTGGATTTGACGTGGACTTTGCGATGCTGGCCGGTTGCTTAGCGCTGTTAGGTTTAGGCTTGGTGATGATTGCCTCGGCTTCGACTGAGGTCGGTGCACTCAATGCCAGTGGGCCGTGGCACTACATGTTACGTCAGGGCTTATTTATTGCTATTGGACTGTGTGCCGCGTGCGTGGTGATTTTTATCCCGATGCAGTGGTGGCAACGTACCAGTGGCTTGTTGTTGCTTGCAGCCTTTGCCCTATTAGTGCTGGTGCTTATTGTGGGCCGTGAAGTCAACGGTGCGACCCGTTGGATTGGGCTGGGTCCGTTCAATCTACAGCCTTCAGAGATTGCTAAGGTCTTTGTGATTGTCTACTTAGCAAGCTACATGGTGCGCCGTCGTAACGAAGTGCAAGAAAGCTGGTGGGGGTTTTTAAAGCCTATTTTAGTGCTGATCCCTATGGCAGGTCTGCTGCTCCTAGAGCCTGATTTTGGGGCCACTGTCGTCATGATGGGCGCAGGTGTTGGGCTCTTGTTTTTAGGTGGTGTGGGGTTATTTCGATTCTCTGTATTGGCGGCTATGGCATTGGTTGCAGTGTATGTGCTTGTGCAAACACAAGAGTATCGGATGCAGCGTCTGATCACCTTTACCGACCCATGGTCCGATCAGTATGGTGCCGGTTATCAGTTGACTCAGGCATTAATTGCCTTTGGCCGCGGCGAATGGTTTGGTCTTGGGCTGGGTAACAGCATTCAAAAGCAATTTTTCCTTCCAGAAGCTCACACGGATTTTGTGTTTTCCATCTTGGCTGAAGAGCTGGGTATGGTCGGCTCACTGATGACAATCGGCCTATTCGTTTTTGTATGTTTGCGCGGGCTGTACATAGGCCTTGCAGCAGAGCGTGCCGGCCAGCAGTTTTCAGCCTGTGTGGCCTATGGATTGTCGTTTTTGTTAATCGGTCAGTTTGTAATCAACATCGGTGTGAACATCGGCATGTTGCCAACTAAAGGTCTGACGCTGCCTTTTTTAAGTTATGGCGGAAGCTCTTTAGTCATGTGCTGTGTGATTCTGGCGATGCTCTTGCGTATTGAGTGGGAAAGCCGCCAACAGCCGGTTGAAGCGCCCAGCAAAAAACGCATTGAGCCTGTAGTGAAGGGGACAGCCCATGGCCAGTAAAAATGTCTTGATTATGGCCGGCGGCACCGGGGGGCATGTTTTCCCAGCGTTGGCGTGTGCGTATGAATTACGTGCGCGTGGCTATGAGGTTCATTGGTTAGGTACGCCACGCGGCATTGAGAATGAATTAGTGCCAGCAGCCAATATTCCACTTCATTTAATTGACATGAGTGGGCTTCGGGGTAAAGGCGTGCTTGAACTGATCAAAGCACCTTTTAAAGTCCTGCGCAGTTTGTGGCAGGCAAGGCGTATCATACGCAGCTTAAATCCAGCGTTTGTGCTGGGTATGGGCGGCTATGTAACAGGTCCTGGAGGGCTTGCCGCCAAGCTTTGTGGTGTGCCTTTGATTATTCATGAACAAAATGCGGTGGCAGGTACGGCGAATCGTAGCCTTGTGCCTTTTGCTACACGTGTGTGCGAAGCCTTTCCAAATACCTTCAAGGTCATGGAAAAACGCCGTACGACAGGCAACCCCGTACGTGAGGAGTTATTTATCCAAACACCGCGCGACGCGTTAGTAGGTCGTCGTGCACGTTTGTTGGTCTTAGGCGGAAGCCTCGGCGCTGAGCCTTTAAATAAGCTCGTACCACAAGCCTTGGCTGAACTGAATACTGAGGTATGTCCTGAAGTGTTTCATCAGGCAGGTAAGGAACATGCGGAGGTGACTCGTGAGCGCTACCAACGCGTGGGTATCACTGCCACGGTTTCACCTTTTGTGAGTGATATGGCTAAAGCCTACGCGTGGGCGGATCTGGTGATTTGCCGCGCGGGGGCTTTAACCGTCAGTGAAGTTGCCGCCGCAGGGCTGCCGTCAATGCTGATTCCACTACCGCATGCCATTGATGATCACCAAACGCGTAACGCCCATTTTTTAGCAGATCAAGGCGCCGCATTTGTTCTGCCACAAGCCACAACTGATGCAAAGCAATTGGCTTCGCGTCTACAAGAGGTTTTGATGCAACCGCAACAATTAACACAGATGGGCGCTATCGCTCGTAGCCTGTCGCAACCCAATGCAACGCGCCAGTTAGTCGATATTTGCTTGGAGGCCGCTCATGGTTAAGTCTCAAGCCGCCGCTCAAGCTGAAAACCGTCGTATGCGCAGTATCCGCAGAATTCATTTCGTCGGTATCGGCGGTGTAGGTATGTGCGGTATTGCTGAGGTGTTGGTTAACTTAGGCTATGAAGTCACAGGCTCGGATATTAAAGCCTCAAGCGTGACAGAAAGCTTAAGTGCACACGGTGCAACGGTGTTTATCGGCCACGCGGCTGAAAACGTGCAGGGTGCGGACGTTGTCGTGGTTTCCAGTGCCGTTAATACAGCCAATCCTGAAGTGGCTCAAGCACTTGAGCAGCGTATTCCTGTGGTGCCGCGTGCCGAGATGTTGGCTGAGCTGATGCGTTATCGACATGGTATCGCCGTTGCTGGAACACACGGCAAAACCACAACTACAAGTCTATTGGCGTCGGTCTTTGCCGCTGGTGGCTTAGACCCAACTTTCGTCATTGGGGGGCGGTTAAATGCGGCAGGCACTAACGCACAATTGGGCGGCAGCCGTTATCTAATCGCTGAAGCAGATGAAAGTGATGCCAGCTTTCTGCATCTACAGCCAATGGTTTCAGTCGTAACCAATATTGACGCTGACCATATGAGCACCTATGGCGGCGACTTCAATAAGCTTAAGAAAACCTTTGTCGATTTTCTGCACAACTTGCCATTTTATGGTCTGGCCGTGGTGTGTGTGGATGATCCAGTGGTGCGGGAAATTCTGCCGCAAATTGGCCGCCCGACTGTCACCTACGGCTTAAGCGAAGATGCCGATGTGCGTGCGATTGATGTGGTTCAGAAAGGTATGCAGACGCACTTTACCGCGCTACGTAAAGGGCGTGAGCCTTTAGCAGTTACAGTGAACATGCCAGGCGTGCATAACGTGCTGAATTCACTGGCAACCATTGCCATTGCAACTGACGAAGGCATTGCGGATGAAGCCATTGTTCAAGGTTTATCTGGCTTTGAAGGTGTAGGTCGTCGTTTTCAGGTGTACGGTAACTTACCTATTGAAGGTGGTGAGGTTATGTTGGTGGATGACTATGGTCATCATCCACGTGAAGTCGCTGCTGTTATCAAGGCCGTACAGGGCGGTTGGCCAGAGCGCCGCTTAGTGATGGTGTATCAACCGCATCGTTATACCCGCACCCGTGATCTTTACGACGACTTCGTGCAAGTCCTCTCTGAGGCTGGCGTACTGCTGTTGATGGAAGTGTATCCGGCAGGCGAGAGCCCGATTCCTGGCGCTGAAAGTCGGAATCTTTGCCACAGCATTCGTCAGCGCGGGCAGCTCGATCCAATTTACATTGAACGCGGTGTCGATGTGGCGCCGCTCGTAAAGCCATTGCTGCGTGATGGCGACATTTTGTTATGCCAAGGCGCAGGTGACATTGGTGCACTGGCCCAGCATCTGCTTAACCATTCTTTGTTTCGCGTAGTAGATCCTAAAGACGCTCAGGATCTGAGGACTCAATCATGACGTTGGCCATCAAGTCGTCCATTGCTCCAGCTGAATTCGGCAGAGTCGCCGTGTTATACGGCGGCAAAAGTGCTGAGCGCCCTATCTCTTTGCAGTCGGGTCAAGCCGTGCTGGCTGCCTTACAAAGTGCCGGGGTTGATGCATTTGGCATTGATGTGGGCGATGACATCCTTATGCAGTTAAGCAGCCAAAAAATTGATCGCGCCTTTATCGTACTGCATGGCCGTGGTGGTGAAGATGGGGCGATGCAAGGTCTTTTGGAGTGTGCAGGTATTCCCTACACAGGCAGTGGCATCTTAGCGTCGTCGCTGGGTATGGATAAGTTACGCACCAAGCAGGTATGGCAAAGCTTAGGTATTCCAACCCCCCGTCATGCGGTGCTTGCTAGCGAAACGGACTGTGAGCGTGCCGCTACACAACTGGGTTTCCCGTTGATCGTAAAACCTGCGCATGAAGGCTCAAGTATTGGCATGGCGAAGGTTGAAAGCCTTGCTGAGCTGAAAACCGCTTGGCAAAACGCCCGCAGCTTTGATTCTCAAGTCTTGGTGGAACAGTGGATCAGCGGTCCTGAATTTACCGTTGCCATGTTGCGAGGTGAAGTGCTGCCTCCGATTGGCCTTGGAACCACTCATAGCTTTTACGACTACGACGCAAAGTACCTCGCCGATGACACGCAGTACCGTTTACCTTGCGGCTTAAGCGCTGAAAAAGAAGCAGAGCTTAAAGCCTTAACCGCTAAAGCCTGTGCGGCTGTTGGGGTTGAGGGCTGGGGACGGGTAGATGTCATGCAAGACGCCCAAGGTCAATTCTGGCTTTTAGAAGTCAATACCGTTCCGGGTATGACAGACCACAGCCTCGTGCCGATGGCGGCCCGTGCGGTGGGTCTTGAATTCACCGATTTAGTGCTTGCTGTACTGGCAGACAGCGTTAAAGGCAGGGCCTGATCATGACCTTTGAACTCCGCTATCGTGAGCCAATAGGCCGTGCCCCGGCACGGCGTACTGTGCCTCGAGGTGCAAGCCGGCCCGTGGCTAAGAAGCCGCTGCGTGAGCGTGTGGCGGAGTTTAATTTCGAGCCGATCAAGCGTGTGCTGTGGCCTGTGTTGTTAGTTGGGTTAGGGGTCGGGGCGTATTTTGCGGCAAAACCTTTGTGGCCTTATGTGGATCGGCCCATCGCCCGCGTTGCTGTTGAAGGGGAGCTTAATTACGTCACGCCTAAAACGGTGCAGGAGCGTATTGAGCCTTATGTTACGGCAAGTTTCTTAAAGCTTGATTTAGATTCAATGCGTCGCGATTTAGAGGCATTGCCTTGGATCTCTGAAGCACAAGTTCGCCGTGTATGGCCTGATCAGGTCGTTGTGACACTGCAAGAGCAATTGCCCATTGCTCGCTGGGGCGATGAAGCGCTGCTAAATAGCCAAGGTCGTGCCTTTGCACCCAATGAAGTGGCCAACTATCAGCATTTACCGCAGCTAGGTGGGCCTATCCGCGCACAAGAGGCGGTGATGCGTCAGTACCAGTTACTGAACCAAATGCTAAGGCCGTTAGGGTTAAAGATTGCACAATTGGAGCTGCGCGAACGGGGTAGTTGGTTCTTATCGACTCAAGCGGATGACAGTGGCAGAAGTATTGAAGTGTTACTTGGTCGAGATCATGTGATGGATAAAATGCGCCGTTTCATCACCCTTTATGACAAGGCACTCAAAGATCAAATGACGAATATTGCGCGTATCGATTTGCGCTATGCCCATGGTCTTGCCGTGGCATGGCGTGATCCGGTTGCGGCGACCACAGCGACTGACGCTGTGAGTCACAATTAAGGAGAGGTGGCCCCATGGCTAACGTGCAAAACAGCAAGATGATCGTCGGACTGGATATTGGCACCTCTAAAGTGGTCGCTCTGGTTGGCGAAGTGAACGAAGACGGTGAGCTGGAAATTGTGGGTATCGGCTCACACCCATCGCGTGGCCTTAAAAAAGGCGTCGTGGTGAATATCGAATCCACTGTGCAGTCGGTGCAACGGGCTGTCGAAGAAGCGCAGTTGATGGCAGGCTGTAATATTCATTCAGCCTTTGTGGGCTTGGCTGGCAATCATGTGCGCAGTCTGAATTCTCACGGGATTGTGGCGATTCGTGATCGTGAAGTCAGTGGTGCAGATCTTGAGCGTGTTTTAGACGCGGCCCAAGCGGTGGCCATTCCATCGGATCAGCGCGTACTTCATACGCTGCCGCAAGATTACGTGATCGATAACCAAGAAGGCGTACGCGAGCCTCTAGGCATGTCTGGCGTACGTCTTGAGGCCAAAGTGCATGTTGTGACCTGTGCAGTTAACGCGGCACAAAATATCGAGAAATGTGTGCGTCGCTGTGGTCTTGAAGTAGATGACATCATCCTCGAACAGCTGGCTTCATCTTATGCGGTGTTAACCGATGATGAAAAAGAGCTGGGTGTGTGCATGGTGGATATCGGAGGTGGTACCACAGACATTGCCATCTTTACTGAAGGCGCAATTCGCCACACCGCCGTGATCCCAATTGCCGGTGATCAAGTCACTAACGATATTGCCATGGCGCTGCGGACCCCAACGCAATATGCCGAAGAAATCAAAATTCGCTATGCCTGCGCGCTGGCCAAACTGGCCGGTCCTGAAGAAACCATTAAAGTTCCTAGTGTTGGCGATCGCCAGCCGCGGGATTTGTCGCGCCAAGCGCTGGCTGAGGTGATTGAGCCGCGCTACGAAGAGCTCTTTACCTTAATTCAGGCAGAGCTTCGCCGCAGTGGCTATGAGGATTTGATTCCAGCCGGAATCGTATTAACCGGTGGTACTGCAAAAATGGAAGGGGCCGTCGAATTGGCTGAGGAAATTTTCCATATGCCGGTTCGTTTGGGAATGCCACAAAGTGTCAAAGGAATGGCTGATGTGGTACGCAACCCTATCTATTCCACCGGGGTTGGTCTGCTGTTGTACGGTTTGCAGAAACAAACTGATGGTATTTCTGTGTCCTCGGGCACAAGCTTTGCAGAAGACAGTAAAATGCCGGTTTATGAGCGTGTAAAACGTTGGATACAAAGCAATTTTTGACGAATTAAGTGCGTCGCAGTAGGCAAAAAAATTAGAAAATTAGAGAAGGAGAAGGGAATATGTTCGAGCTCGTAGATAGTATCCCGCCAAGTGCTGTGATCAAAGTGATCGGCGTGGGCGGTGGCGGCGGTAATGCCGTCAATCATATGGCGCGCAACAACATCGAAGGCGTTGAGTTTATTTGCGCTAATACCGATGCTCAGGCATTAAAAAACATTGCAGCACGCACTGTTTTGCAGCTTGGCACCGGTGTTACTAAAGGGCTTGGTGCAGGTGCTAATCCCGAAGTAGGACGTCAGGCGGCGCTTGAAGACCGTGAACGTATTGCCGAAGTCTTAGAAGGTACGGACATGGTCTTTATCACCACGGGTATGGGTGGCGGTACGGGCACAGGTGCTGCACCTATCATCGCGGAAGTGGCGAAAGAAATGGGCATTTTGACGGTGGCTGTAGTGACCCGTCCCTTCCCATTCGAAGGCCGCAAGCGCATGCAAATTGCTGACGAAGGCATCCGCGCGCTGTCTGAAAGTGTTGACTCATTAATTACCATTCCTAACGAGAAATTGCTGACAATCTTAGGTAAAGACGCAAGTCTTCTTGCCGCCTTTGCCAAAGCAGATGATGTGTTAGCCGGCGCTGTGCGCGGCATTTCTGACATTATCAAGCGTCCTGGCATGATCAACGTTGACTTTGCTGACGTTAAAACTGTCATGAGCGAAATGGGCATGGCTATGATGGGAACTGGTTTTGCCAGTGGCCCGAATCGTGCGCGTGAAGCGACCGAAGCGGCTATCCGTAACCCATTGCTTGAGGATGTAAACCTCAAAGGCGCGCGTGGCGTACTGGTTAACATCACCGCAGGTCCTGACCTGTCGCTGGGTGAATACTCAGATGTAGGTAACATCGTTGAAGAGTTTGCAGGCGATGCTGCCAACGTTAAAGTCGGTACGGTTATTGACCCAGATATGCGCGATGAGCTGCATGTAACGGTCGTTGCAACCGGTTTAGGCGCACGTATCGAAAAACCTGTGAAGGTTGTGGACAACACCATCGCTACCCCTGTTGCCGCCGCCCCTGCAGCGCCGGCTGCTCAAACCAGCGCGCCACGTGAGCCTTCGATGGTGAACTATCGCGACTTGGATCGTCCAACGGTGATGCGTAACGCGCAAAACAACGCAGCCTCTGCGGCCAAGCTCAATCCACAGGATGATCTGGACTATCTGGATATTCCTGCGTTCTTGCGTCGTCAGGCTGATTAATAAAATGTATCAGGGGGATCGAGTTGATTGGTGTTCAGCAAAGGTCGCATCTGCTATGATTTGCGCCTCTGTTGAATATATTTCGCAACTCGGTCAAGCGGTCCAACTATGATCAGACAACGCACACTGAAGAACACCATCCGTGCCACAGGTGTCGGCCTGCATTCAGGTGAAAAAGTTTATCTCACTCTGAAGCCTGCACCAGTGGACACCGGCATTGTGTTTCGCCGTACCGACCTTGACCCTGTCGTGGAAATCCGCGCTTGTGCCGAGAACGTTGGCGAAACCACCATGTCGACGACGCTGATCAATGGGGACGTTAAAGTCGATACCGTTGAACACTTGCTCTCAGCGATGGCGGGGCTTGGCATCGATAACGCCTATGTTGAGCTCTCTGCATCAGAAGTACCGATTATGGATGGCAGTGCGGGTCCATTCGTATTTTTGATTCAATCCGCCGGTTTGCAAGAGCAAGAAGCGCCGAAAAAATTCATCCGTATTCTGCGTGAAGTCACGGTTGAAGAGGGCGACAAACGCGCGACTTTTGTGCCTTTTGATGGTTTCAAAGTGAGCTTTGAAATTGATTTTGACCACCCTGTATTCCGTGATCGCACACAATCGGCCAGTGTTGATTTTTCCAGCACCTCGTTTGTGAAAGAAGTCAGCCGTGCGCGCACATTTGGTTTTATGCGTGATTTAGAGTTTTTACGCTCGCATAACCTTGCACTAGGTGGCAGTGTCGAAAACGCTATTGTGGTTGATGAAGATCATGTGCTTAACGAAGACGGCCTACGTTATGAGGACGAATTTGTGAAGCATAAAATTCTCGATGCCATCGGTGATCTGTATTTGCTAGGCAACAGCTTGATTGGCGAGTTTAAAGGCTATAAGTCTGGACATGCGCTGAACAACCGTCTGCTGCGTACGCTGATCCAAGAGACCGATGCATGGGAAGTTGTTACGTTTGAAGATGCCAGCACCGCGCCTATTTCGTATATGCGCCCTGCGGCAGCAAGCTAAGTTTTACCCTTCTCTAAAAATTTTAGGCCACCTTATAGGTGGCCTTTTTTATGTTCGAGGGGTACGTAAAGTGCGGCTGGCAAGACGCTCTAGCGCCTCACGCAGACGCTCATCGCTCACATGTTCTGCGCTTTCACGAATGCTTAAAGCCGCCTTAGGTGATAAGTGTACCGTGCGTAATGGGCCGCGCATGGGAGTTTTGGGTGGTTGCACCTTAAACAAGATTTTGTGCAACTCCCTAAATTCATCTAATTGCACTAAAGCCTTCTGGAGACGGCGTTGTTGATAGCGAAGGCGTGTAGCCCACTGCCCATCGGTCACCACCAGCATCAGGCATCCGTCTCGCCAAGATGCAATACGGCAATGCTCACGTGCGCTGGGTTCAAGTTGCGCCTCTAAAAGACTTTGTAGGTGACTAAGCCTTTGCGCCTGATTAAACAGTGCTTTGAGGGGTTTCTGCTCACGTAATAACGCTGCACTGGCGCGCGCTGGAAGCGGTCGAAAGGCCATGGTCGGAACTCCGAAAAATCTGTCACTATCATATCAGTAACTTTTTAGCGTGTTTCATCAGTGCATCAGCGCTTAAGCAAACCCTCTAAAAAGCCGAGCTTATGCACACTCAAGCGTTTTACTCGGTTTTGTCCGCACCTCTGGCCTTTTCTCGCGCGCGATTCCGAGTAGAATGCTTTCTTTCGCATGTAGCTATGGAAGCTGCATGGGTGATACGTCACCCTTCATTCATATGCGTGGAAGACCCAGTCAATATGTTTGCGCCTTTATTAAGAAAACTGTTCGGAAGCAAAAATGACCGTGAAGTAAAACGTCTGCAAAAGACGGTACAGGCGGTTAATGCTCTCGAAGAGAAACTGCTGGGTTTATCTGATGAACAGCTGCGTGCCAAAACAGCAGAGTTCAAGGCACGTCTTGCCAAAGGCGAAACGCTTAATCAGATTTTACCTGAAGCTTTTGCTGTTGCCCGTGAAGCGGGTAAGCGTGTTATGGGTATGCGCCATTTCGATGTGCAGTTAATCGGTGGTGCGGTATTGCACGAAGGCAAAATTGCCGAAATGCGTACCGGTGAGGGTAAAACCTTAGTAGGTACTCTGGCCGTTTATTTAAATGCATTAGAGGGTAAAGGCGTTCATGTTGTAACGGTGAACGATTACTTGGCGCGCCGTGATGCCAACTGGATGCGCCCTCTGTATGAGTTTTTAGGCTTAAGTGTTGGCATTGTAAGCCCGTTCCAGCCGCCAGAAGAAAAACGTGCAGCTTATGCGGCTGACATTACGTACGGCACCAACAACGAGTTCGGCTTTGATTATCTGCGCGATAACATGGCCTTTAGCATGGAAGATAAATTCCAACGAGAACTCAACTTTGCCGTGATCGACGAAGTGGACTCGATTTTGATCGACGAAGCGCGTACGCCTCTGATCATTTCTGGCCAAGCAGAAGACAGCTCCCGCCTTTATCAACAAATTAACCTTTTAATTCCTCGTTTGGTTCAGCACATTGAGGAAGAAGAGGGTGTGGTCACCCAGCAAGGTCACTACAAAATTGATGAAAAGAGCCGTCAGGTTGAGCTGAACGAAGAAGGTCATCAATTCGTTGAACAATTGCTCACTGAAGCAGGGCTTTTGGCGGAAGGCGATAGCCTGTATGCCGCGCAAAACTTAGGGCTTCTGACTCATGTGTATTCGGGTTTACGTGCGCATAAGCTGTTTAACCGTAACGTTGAATACATTGTGCAAGGCGGTCAGATCGTTCTGATTGACGAACACACTGGCCGTACCATGCAGGGCCGTCGCCTGTCTGAAGGTCTGCATCAAGCGATCGAGGCGAAAGAAGGCGTAGAAATTCAGCCTGAAAGCCAAACACTGGCGTCGACGACTTTCCAAAACTACTTCCGTCTCTATAAAAAGCTTGCCGGTATGACCGGTACTGCCGATACCGAGGCCTTTGAGTTCCGCCAAATTTACGGTTTGGATGTGATGGTCATTCCGACCAATAAGCCCATTGCCCGTAAAGATTTCAATGATCTGGTGTATTTGACTCAAGAAGAAAAATACGCAGCCATCATTGCAGACATTAAAGAGTCGCGCGCTCAAGGGCGTCCGATTCTGGTAGGTACGGCGACCATCGAAAGCTCTGAATATGTTTCTAATCTTCTGGAAAAAGAAGGCATTGAGCACAAGGTACTGAATGCCAAATACCATGAAAAAGAAGCAGAAATCATTGCCCAAGCCGGTCGTCCCGGTGCCCTAACCATTGCGACTAACATGGCAGGCCGTGGTACGGATATTCTTTTAGGTGGTAACTGGGAAGTTGAAGTCGCAGCGCTGGAAAACCCAACGCCTGAGCAAATCGCGACGATTAAAGCTGAATGGCAAAAACGCCATCAGCAAGTAATCGAAGCGGGTGGCTTGCATGTCATTGCGTCTGAACGTCATGAATCACGTCGTATCGACAATCAGCTACGTGGTCGTGCCGGTCGTCAAGGTGATCCAGGTTCGAGTCGTTTTTATCTCTCGCTTGAAGATAACCTGATGCGCATTTTTGCCTCTGATCGGGTGAAAAACTTCATGAAAGCGCTGGGTATGCAACAAGGTGAAGCGATTGAGCACCGTATGGTCACCAACGCGATTGAAAAAGCGCAGCGCAAAGTTGAAGGTCGAAACTTCGACATGCGCAAGCAGCTTTTAGAATACGATGATGTGGCCAACGAGCAGCGTAAAGTGATTTATCACATGCGCAACAGCATCTTGGCCTCAGAAAGCGTGGGTGAAACCATTCAAGAGTTTCGCCAAGAAGTGCTTGAAAACACCATTAACGCGCATATTCCTCCTCAGTCCTTGCCTGAGCAATGGGATATTAAAGGTCTTGAAGAAGCCCTTAAAAGTGACTTCGCAGTAGAGCTGCCTGTGGCGCAGTGGCTGGATGAGGATGACAAACTTTACGAAGAAACCCTTCGTGAAAAAATCCTTGCTGAAATTTTGGCAGCTTATGCTGAGAAGGAAGAAGCTGCCGGTAGTGAAGGCCTACGTAGCTTTGAAAAACAAATGCTTCTGCGCGTATTGGATGATCTGTGGAAAGAGCATCTTTCAACCATGGATCACTTACGTCACGGCATTCATTTGCGTGGCTATGCGCAGAAGAATCCAAAGCAAGAGTACAAACGTGAATCCTTCACGCTGTTCCGTGACCTGTTAGATTCGATTAAGCGTGATTCGATTCGAATCCTCTCGCACGTGCAGGTGCGTCGCGAAGATCCGGCTGAGCAAGAAGCACGTCTGCGTGCCGAAGCTGAAGCGCTGGCCGCACGCATGCAGTTTGAGCACGCTGATGCGAGTGCAGAGGAAGACGTTTCGCCAGAGGCTAATGACGCTATGCCGGTACGTACTGAGCCTAAAACCGGTCGTAACGAGCCTTGCCCATGCGGCTCTGGGAAAAAGTACAAGCACTGCCATGGACAAATTGTCTAAAGCCAATGGCGTAAGCTGTTGCTAAGTGTGTTTATTGCGCCGCGCCAGGGCCAACCTGTCGCGGCGTTTTTGCCATCAAGGGATGAGCGATTTCGCCCCCCTCATTCGTTTGGAGTTGTTATGCCTGTCGGTCTTGGTCCACTTCCTACCCTTCATCCAGTCCCGGGTTTTGCTTTAGGGATTGCCTCGGCAGGTATTAAGCGCGTGGGTCGTAAAGATGTTGTGGTGATGCGCTGCGCCGAGGGTTCGCGTGTTGCTGGCGTTACCACCACTAACGCCTTTTGTGCCGCACCGGTTCTGGTGACTCGTGAGCATTTATCCAACCCGGTACGTTATCTTTTGACCAATACGGGTAATGCTAATGCGGGTACCGGTGAGCCAGGTTTAGCGGCAGCACGTCGCAGCTGTGAAGCCTTAGCGGCATTAACAGGTGTGCCGGCCACCTCCGTACTGCCTTTTTCAACCGGTGTTATCGGTGAGCTTCTCCCTGTTGAAAAGGTCGAGGCGGCATTGCCCGCGGCTCTTGATGATTTGCAAGAAGATAACTGGGCGGCGGCGGCTGAAGGCATTATGACCACTGACACAGTACCTAAGGGTGCGAGTCGTCAGTTTGAGCATGAGGGTGTAACCATTACTGTGACTGGTATCAGTAAAGGTGCAGGTATGATTCGCCCGAATATGGCGACAATGCTGGGCTATATCGCCACCGACGCTAAAGTTGCGCAAAACGTGCTGCAAGATTTAGTGCGTGATGCGGCCAATAAATCCTTTAATCGCATCACGATTGATGGCGATACCTCAACCAATGATTGCTGCATGCTTATCGCAACGGGCGCTGCTAACGTGCCTGAAATCACCGAAGCCTCGGGTGAGCTTTTTACCAAGCTTAAACAAGCGGTGATCGAAGTCTTTATGCAAGTGGCTCAAGCGATCGTACGCGACGGTGAAGGGGCCACTAAGTTTGTGACTGTTGAAGTGAACGGCGGCGCTACTCATCAAGAGTGCTTAGATGTCGCTTACGCGGTAGCGCACTCGCCACTGATTAAAACCGCGCTGTTTGCCAGCGACCCGAACTGGGGCCGTATTTTGGCGGCAGTGGGTTACGCGGGTGTGCCTAATCTTGATGTGAGCCTGATTGATGTCTACTTGAGCGGCATCAATATCGCGAGCAAAGGTGCGCGTGCGGCGACCTATACCGAAGAGCAGGGCGCCAAAGCCATGGCGGAGCCTGAAATTCAGATTCGGATTGAACTGGGCCGCGGTGAATGCAGTGAGACGATCTGGACCACGGATCTCTCTCACGAATATGTAAAAATCAACGCCGAATACCGTACTTAAGTTAAAGATAAGGCCCCTCAGGGGCCTTTTTTGAGGGCTATATGAAACCTGTGCATGTAGCGGCTGCGGTCATCCGTGGTCAAGACGGCCGCATCCTTTTAGCTAAGCGTCCTTTAGAGAAGCACCAAGGGGGACTTTGGGAGTTTCCAGGAGGGAAAGTTGAAGCTGGCGAAACAGTGGAGGCTGCGCTTAAACGTGAGCTTCTAGAGGAAATTGGCATTGAGATCACGGCCTGCGAACCACTGATTCAGGTGCCGTATCACTACCCTGATAAATTTGTCTTATTAGATGTTTGGGAAGTGACAGGTTTTACCGGAGTACCGACGGGTCGTGAGGGTCAGCCTCTTGAATGGGTCGCGGCCAAACGCCTTGATGAGTACGAATTTCCTGCGGCCAATAAACCTATTGTTACTGCTGCGCGTTTGGCTAAAACCTATTTGATAACACCCGACGTATCTGATCGAGAGCTGTTAAACGGCGTTTATCAGGCACTTAATAACGGTGCGCAAATGATTTGCCTGCGCGCGCCTGATCGTTATGAGCCAGAGTACCGTGATCTTGCACAAGATGTTTTAGGCCTCTGTGCCGGTAAAGCGCAGGTGATGCTCAAAGGGCCTCGGGAGTGGCTTGGTGACTTTCCAGCTGCCGGTTGGCATTTAACCTCTGAACAATTGCGCAAGTGGGCCACTAAAGGCCGTCCTTTTCCATCCGAGCGATTACTTGCAGCCTCATGTCATAATGCTGAAGAATTAGCGCTTGCCGAGCAGATGGGGGTGGATTTTGTCACCCTGTCTCCGGTACAAAAGACCCTCTCGCATCCAGAGGCAACCCCTCTAGGATGGGAGTTGGCGCATGAGCTAATCCGTGCCTGCACGTTACCTGTGTATTTATTAGGTGGTCTCGATCCTATGGATCTACCCAAAGCACGTAAGGTAGGCGCGCAAGGCATAGCTGGTATTAGTGGCTTATGGCCTTTAATAGAGTGATTGTATCGGTTAGATCGTTTCAATCAATTTATTATTGATGGCGATTAGGGTTACATTAGCCACATCAAATTTTTAATCACCTGAAGGAGTCAGACGATGTCCCTTATCAACACCCAAGTACAACCGTTCAAAGTTAACGCTTTCCACAACGGCAAGTTCATTGAAGTGACTGAAGAGTCTCTGAAAGGCAAGTGGTCCGTTCTGATCTTCATGCCTGCTGCATTCACTTTCAACTGCCCAACTGAGATCGAAGACGCAGCTAACAGCTACGCTGAGTTCCAAGCAGCTGAAACTGAAGTGTACATCGTAACTACCGATACTCACTTCTCGCACAAAGTATGGCACGAGACTTCTCCTGCCGTTGGTAAAGCTCAGTTCCCACTGATCGGTGACCCAACTCACCAACTGACCAACGCTTTTGGCGTGCACATCCCTGAAGAAGGTCTGGCGCTGCGTGGCACCTTCATCATCAACCCAGAAGGCGTTATCAAGACGATGGAAGTTCACTCGAACGAAATCGCTCGTGACGTTTCCGAGACTCTGCGTAAGCTGAAAGCGGCTCAATACACTGCTGCTAACCCAGGCCAAGTGTGCCCAGCTAAGTGGAAAGAAGGCGCAGCTACTCTGGCTCCTTCTCTGGATCTGGTTGGCAAGATCTAAGACGGTTCATTGCAAGGCTTACCTCTTGCAGCACCGGCTACAGCGCTTTGACTGAGATCAGTTAAAGCGCCTAACGCCCGGGCGTGATCCGTCCGGGCGTTTTATTATCCGAATTTTGTATATGGAGTACGCAAATCATGTTGGACGCCAATCTTAAAACCCAGTTGAAGGCCTACCTCGAAAGGGTCAACCAGCCGTTCGAGATCGTAGCGTCCCTCGATGATGGCGAAAAATCCCAAGAGCTCAAAACGCTCTTACAAGAGATCGTCAGCTTAACTGACAAGATCACATTAAAGACTGATGGTGCTGATGCACGTCGTCCTTCTTTTGCCATCAATCGCCCTGGTGAAAACACCGGTGTCGTGTTTGCTGGCATCCCTATGGGCCATGAGTTCACCTCATTAGTATTGGCCCTTTTGCAAGTGGGTGGTCACCCATCCAAGCTTGATGCGGAAACCATCGAGCAAATTAAGAGCATCGAAGGCAAGTTTGAGTTCGAGACCTATTTCTCCTTGAGCTGCCAGAACTGCCCAGATGTGGTGCAAGCGCTGAACTTGATGGCGGTGCTGAACCCGAACATCTCCAACGTTTCCATTGATGGCGCGCTGTTCCAAGATGAAGTTGAGCGTCGTCAAGTAATGGCGGTGCCAAGCATTTACTTAAACGGTGAGGTTTTCGCTTCCGGTCGTATGGAAGTTCAAGAAATCCTAGCGAAAATCGATACCGGTGCTGCCAGCCGCGAAGCTGACAAACTGAGCGCTAAAGAAGCGTACGAAGTACTTGTTATTGGTGGTGGCCCAGCAGGTTCTGCGGCGGCAATTTACTCGGCACGTAAAGGTATTCGTACCGGTGTGGCGGCTGAGCGCTTTGGCGGTCAGGTGCTTGATACCATGTCGATCGAGAACTTTATTTCGGTCAAAGAAACCGAAGGTCCGAAGCTTGCTCGTGCACTTGAAGAGCACGTTCGTGAATACGATGTTGATATCATGAACCTGCAACGTGCGAGCAAATTAGTACCGGCAGTCGAAGGCGGTTTGCATACGGTTGAGTTTGAAAACGGCGGTACGCTGCAAGCGAAAACCGTGATTCTCTCAACCGGTGCACGCTGGAGAGAGATGAATGTTCCAGGTGAGCAAGAGTACAAAGCCAAAGGCGTTTGCTTCTGCCCACACTGCGATGGCCCGCTGTTTAAAGGCAAGCGCGTTGCGGTGATTGGTGGTGGTAACTCAGGCGTTGAAGCAGCCATTGATTTGGCTGGTATCGTGGCGCATGTCACCTTGCTTGAGTTTGCTGACACCTTGCGTGCCGACCAAGTACTGCAAGACAAGCTCAACAGCTTGCCGAACGTGACGGTGATTAAGAGCGCGCAAACCACCGAAGTCAAAGGCGATGGCCAGAAGGTTAACGGCTTGGTCTACAAAGACCGTGTAACTGAAGAGCTGAAAACCGTTGAGCTGGAAGGTATCTTCGTCCAAATCGGCTTGCTGCCAAACACCGACTGGTTGAAAGGCACTGTAGAGCTGAACCGTTTTGGAGAGATTGTTGTAGATGCCAAGGGCCAAACCAATGTGCCCGGCGTGTTTGCAGCAGGTGACTGCACGACTGTACCGTACAAGCAGATCGTCATCGCCGTGGGCGAGGGCGCTAAAGCTTCCTTAAGTGCTTTTGATCACTTGATCCGCGCTTAACTAAAAAGCCCCGCGAAAGCGGGGCTTTTTTAGCCTTACACTTTACTCGCTACCCACAACACTTCTGCTTTGCCTTGGCGCTTAGCAATAAGCCGTGCGGCAACAAAAAAAAGATCCGAAAGCCTGTTGATGTATGCCAAAATTTCGGCACGCACCGGCTCCAGCGCATTCAAACTTTGACAGCGGCGCTCAGCGGTACGGGCACTGGCGCGTACTTGATGGGCGAGGGCAATAAGGCGTGAGCCGCCTGGCAGGATAAAGTCCTTAAGTGGCCCAACCTCTTCATTCCATAGATCAATTAAACCTTCTAAACGCGTGATCTCGTTCGTTTGCAGTGCATGCCACTCAGGCATAGACAGCTCACCCCCCACATCAAATAAGCGGTGTTGGCAGGGTGTGAGTGCTTCAATGACTTCAATGAGGGCAGGATGTTCTAAGGCTTCTTGCGCAAGTTCAGCTAACAAGACACCCAGATGACAGTTAAGCGTATCGACTTCGCCAATGGCTTCAATGCGAGGATGATCTTTGGGCACACGGACATTGTCGGATAAGCCGGTGGTCCCTGAGTCGCCTGTACGGGTGTAAATTTTAGAAAGGCGAAAGCCCATTTTATTGCTCCTGATCGTTTGCAGTTTGCAAAGGCAAACGCAAGGTAAAGGTGGTTCCAATGCCGATACGCGACTGTACTTCCATCTGACCTTGATGGTTATTGGTGATAATAAAATACGAAACAGAAAGGCCAAGGCCTGTGCCTTGCCCCACTTCTTTGGTAGTGAAAAAGGGCTCAAAAATACGTTTACGAATGTGTTCGGGGATGCCTGGGCCGTTGTCTTCGACCTGAACTTCTGCCCACGCACCATTCAACCGTGTTCGGACAATAATTTTGGGCGATTGAGTTTCTGCAACATACAGCGCTTGCGCCGCGTTTTTTAAAAGGTTTAACACCACTTGCTCAAGTTCTGTCGCAATACCCGGAACCTGTTTTAGGCGCGCATCGTAGTCACGTATGCATTCGATATCACGAAAATCGTAGTTTTCCGTAAGATCAAAATCGTTATGAGCAATTTCGAGTGCTTGGTCGGCAATCACACTGAGATCACAAGGGCTCACATGTCGATGGCTCATGCGACTAAAACTCAACATATGACTGACGATGCGTGCTGCACGGCTACCGGCTTGCTGGATTCCATCTAAAAGACCAATCACTTCACGTTGGGCAAGGTATAGGCCAATCGCCTCAAGCGTAATACCCAGCTCGTGTGCGACCTGTTGATTGCGAGGTAGATCATCGAGCAAACGGCGACGGATGTTTTGCACGTTATGCAAAATCGCGCCCAAAGGGTTATTGATTTCGTGAGCCATACCCGCGGCAAGACCGCCTACGGACATCATCTTTTCAGATTGCACCATGATCTCTTCCATAGAGAGGCGCTGGGTAATGTCGTCGATACGTACCACCACGCCATGCAAGCTGTCGCCTTCTAAGGGGTACATGGTGAGGGCAAAGTGATGGGGTTCTCCGTCACGAATCCAAGTAACGCGTTCGACCTTTTCGATTTTGTGCTCACGGGCGGTACGTTTAAGTTGCTGCTGAAAAGGCTTAAGCGAAGGGAACGCCAGAAACACAGGTTGGTTAACCGCATCATCAAGGCTGGTACCGGAGAGCTCACTGGCCAATTGATTCCATTGGGTGACATAAAGCTCATCATCGAGCGCGATTAATGCCGAGGGCATGGAGTCGATGATGCCATTGAGGTAGTGCTGAAAGTTGGTAAGCTTTTTCTCAATTTTGCTGCGCACTTGCACTTCAAGCTCCAGCTTATGATTTGAGCGCTTGGTTTCTTCTGCCAGAAGACGCGCTTGATCAAAGGCTTGTTGGGCATCTTCATGCGCGTCTTTAAGCATTTTCTCCCGCGCCTGCATGCGTGAGAGCATGGTATTAAACGCAGCAGCCAATCGACCGATTTCATCACTGTGGCTCATTCGCGCGCGTAGCGAGTAATCCTCATCGCGGGTGACTTGATGGGAAAGGGCTTGCAACTCTAAGAGTGGTTGGGTGATCAGGCGTTTGATTTGCTTGGCAATCAGCATCCACAGCAACACGCTAAAAACCAAAATCGCCAAACTCGCACTAAAAATACCGATATAAAAGGTTGTAGGGAGTTTGCTTGTGGCCATTAAAAAAAGATGCGCCACACGCCCGTCCGCTTGTGGCAACGCAATCAGTTCAGAGGCCCTAAAATCGCGGCTGTGCCAAGTTTTTAAATCATCAAGGGTTAAAGGCAACGCCATTTGTTCATCGTAAAGGCGATACGCAAAACGCTTACCTCTAGCGTCGTAAATCGCTGCGGCTAAAAGCGGGGCATAACTGTCCAAACGTTGTAGTAATTGTTCACTAGCCTCAACTGAATCCAGTGCTTGATCACTCAGTGAAGGCGTGGCTAACAGGTGTCCTAATGTGTGCAAAGCTTGAGGGGCAGTGCTTTGTTGAGTAATCCAATAGGCCGCACTGATAAAAGCAAGATTGGCCACGATCAAAACGGTGGCCAAGAGCACTAAAAGCGCAGATAAGAGCTTACGGCTGACCGATAGGTTTTCAATATTTTCGCGCAGTGGCATAGCAGCAAGTCATCGAGTAAAGGCTAGTGTTGCGCTAAGCCCAATGCATTAAGGTGAGCCTTAAAACGTTGGTAAAGCGTGAGCAAAGTGGGCAAAGACAGTGCCTGAGCGTCGGCTCTGCGTATAGCAAAGCCTAGCAAATAGTCGATTTCAGTTCGCCTTTTGTGGGCCACATCTTGATGCATGGATGAGTAGTTTTTGGCGGTGGCGCGAATCACAGCAAACACATCCTCGGTAAGCTGCGCGGCCGCATCAGGCTGATCGTTGGCGATCAAGAATGTTTTAAGCTCATCGATAACCGCAATAAGCTCTGCCTGATGTTCCAAAAGTTGCCCGTTTTGGCAGTTGTACAGCACCGTTAGCGGATTGATCGCACAGTTCACCGCAAACTTATGCCAGAGCTTAGTCTCAATGTTGTCGCACCACTCGTAGGGGATCTGCGCCTTTGCTAAATCACCAAGCCACTCTGGCGGGGGCAGATCATCTGCGCCCAAGCGGTTAAGGCCTACGCCTGCAGGGATGACTGCAAATTCAGACGGTCGATAAGCACCTTCCGTACTGGCCCCTAAAACGCACCGGGCGGCAGGGGCTAAGGCTTGAACGTGATCTTGGCTGCCAAGGCCATTTTGTAGCAAAACAAGATAGGCATCACTGGTTAGGCGCGAGGCAATACTGGCTACCGCATCAGCCGCATCATAGGCCTTACAGGTCACCAATACTTTGCTGATGGGCGTTGAGCTTTGCGGTAGTTCAGCCGCTATAGCGTAAGTCTTATCGTTAAAGCGCAACCCTTTGGCGTTTTGATAACGCACAAGTTTGGCTGGGTTGCGCATGATTAAACACGGATTCATGCCTGCCTCAGCGAATCGGCAGGCCCACAACGCGCCTAAACTGCCGGCGCCTAAAATATGCCAAGTCATATCAGTTCATGGTTGTAAATCGGTAGCTTAACAGTACTGATACGTCCGGTGAGATAGGCATTTTGCATGGCGCGATGAGCATGCTGTAAAACGGTTTGGGTATTGATGGGTAATGCTCGGGCATCCAGCATAACTAAGCTCACGCCCACTTTAATATTTACGAAGCCATCTTTGATGCGAAACGCTTTAAGGTTGATGCCGTCATCAATGCGTTTAAAGCTATTGGCACGGCAGTCATCCATGGACTCGGTAAGGGTCAGAAGACCAAACTGGCCGTCCTCAAGATGAACCAATGTGTCCAAGGGACGAATCATTTGTTGGATGCGTTTGGCTACGGCTTGAATCAAGTCAGAAGGGTTGGGGGTAAAGGTTGCATTGGCATTAGCACTTTTAATACCCACCTGAAGATACGCCAAAGCCCCGCCACGCGACTCGATTTGACGTAAGCTGCCAGTCATTTGCTGCTCAAGATACCGTCGATTGCCAAGCCCTGTGAGAGCATCCACCAAGTTGAATTTTTCAAGATTGGCAAGGTTGGCGCTTAGGCGTTTTTTTTCCTCTAAAAGCCTTTGCAAGGTATTGCACAGTCTTTCTGCCGCCATGACCCGTGACAGCAATTGGTCGTGCATGGTGGATTTACTAATAAAATCATCCACGCCGCGATCAAATGCTTCGGCTAAGACGTTTTCACCTTCTTTACCCGTTAGCAAAATGATGTATGTGTAATGCTCAAGTGCTTCATCCAGCACTCGTACACGACCGGTGAGTTCGAGTCCGTCCATCACAGGCATCAGCCAGTCTGCTAAAAGAACATTAGCCGAACGCTGCTCAAGAAGGGTTAAAGCTTGTTCAGCGCTGTTGGCATAGCGCACATCGCGATAGCCTGCTTGGCTTAAAACTCGACCAATCATGGCGCTGGAAAACTTGGCATCGTCAACCACCATAATGCTTAGGGTGGGGTTTTGCATGAGTGGATACCCGTGTAGGTCGAGATACGTATGAGAATGGCAGAATTTTTACAGCTCAACTGTTTGATTGTTCACAGCTGTTGTGCGTCAGCAAATAAAGTTCGCGTCTAACCAATTGTAGTAAGGCAGGTATAATGTAGGGTTTATACAGGCCTTTGGTTAAGGCTATAACGGCCTTGCCCACTTGTAACTAGGAGTATGCCCATGCCATCGTTTGACGTGGTCTCGGAGCTTGATAAACACGAACTGACAAATGCTGTTGATAATGCCATCAAAGAGCTCGAGCGCCGCTTTGATTTGCGTGGCAAATGCAGCTTTGAGTTTAAAGATAAAACCGTGACTTCAACTGCTGAAGCTGAATTTATGCTTGAGCAAATGCTCGATATTCTGCGCAGCAACCTCATTAAGCGTAAAATTGACAGCCAATGCATGGAAGTGAAAGACGCTTATGCTTCCGGCAAAGTGGTTAAGCAAGAAGTGATTTTCCGCGAAGGCATTGATAAAGAGCTGGCGAAGAAAATTGTCGCGCATATTAAAGACGCCAAGCTCAAAGTACAGGCCGCCATCCAAGGCGAGCAAGTGCGTGTAACCGGTAAAAAACGCGATGACTTACAAGAGTGCATCGCCGCCCTTCGCGCCAAAGAGTTTGGTATGCCGCTGCAATACAATAACTTTCGTGATTAATAAAAACGCTCCTTCGGGAGCGTTTTTTGTTAGGCCTTTTTGCTTAAACGCCACTGCCAAATAATCAGCAGCAACGTGGGGATGCCCATAAGCGCGGTTAAAAAGAAGAAATTGGCGTAACCAATTTTATCGGTAGGAAAACTGAGCCAGTCAAAGCCATTTAATAGACTGATTAAGATACCTTCATGGGTCATAGAGTCGACCATAAGCCCTGAATAACCGCCAATAGCACGTGGCAGTAACAGCATAATGGAGCTTAAAAGTGCGTACTGGGTGGCAGAGAATTTAAGATTCGTAAGGCTTGAGAGATAGGCGACAAAGGCTGTGGAGGCAAGCCCGCCGCTTAAGTTGTCCACCGAAATGGTGGCAATCAGCATGTCTTGATTCGCGCCCATACCGGCTAACAGCATAAAGAGTAAATTGGTTGCAGCCGAAGCAAAGCCGCCAATAAACAAAATCGGCAAAATACCGAAACGTACGATCAATAGGCCACCTAAACCGGCGCCTATAAGCGTCATGCAAAGACCAAAGAGCTTACTGATGCTGGCTATTTGGTCTTTGCTAAAGCCCATGTCGATGTAAAACACGTTCGCCATGACACCCATAACGGTGTCAGAAAGCCGATACGTGGCAATAAGGCCTAACAGCAGCAGCGCTTGCCAGCGGTAGCGATAGATAAAATCGGTGATAGGGGTGAGCACTGGGGCCATTAAAATACGCCCGGGTGCTGAAAAGCATCCTGCCACAAACAAGGTATACATGGTGCCGCGAGGCCAGTAGCCGCCGTAAAACGACTGCATGGCGCCACCAAATGACACCAATAAAATCACCAGCATCATGACCGAGATGGCTTGATTAACAAAATCAAACTCAAGGCTTTTCTCGTGGCGTTTTGCCTGAGCAAAAAGGGTTTTAACAGGCACCAACGCATGGCGTCCCCAAGGCGATGCGCATATCGCTAAGAAAAGAGCGTATAGCGTTGCCCGAGGCCAGGCCTGAGCGATGAGGGCGTTGATCATCGCTGGAATCGAAATCAGTACCACCAACAGCAATACAACGCTTAGAAGCTGTTGATTGAAGGTAAACGCTGAAGGTTTACGCGGCAAAGGTGCTGAGCTTTTAGGCTCTTTGATGACCAAGCTTGTGATAAGACCTGGAATGATCAACAGCGCAAAAATAAAGTACGTCGATGACCACGCGCTCTGGTTGTATTCAACAGAGGTCGAACCGAAAAAGCTGGCAATGAAAAGAGCGCCTGCCGTGGCTAGGAGCATTGCGACGCGATAGCCCGTCATATACGTGGCCGCAAGGGCTGCTTGATGATTATCTTCGGCAATTTCCAGACGATAAGCATCAATGGCAATGTCTTGGGTGGCGCTGGCAAAGGCGACCAGTACAGCCATAGCAATCAGTAGGGACAGATGGGTTTGTGGGTTGCACAGCGCCATGGCAATCAGGCCAATGGCAATTAACACCTGTGATAGCACCAGCCAAGACCGGCGTTTACCCAGCTTACCCAGCCACGGCAGTCGCCATTGATCGAGCATAGGCGACCAGACCCACTTAAAGGCATACGCCAAACTGATCCAACTGGCAAAGCCAATGGTTTCGCGAGAGACGCCGGCTTCTCGTAGCCAAACAGAGAGGGTAGTAAACACCAAAATGGCAGGTAATCCTGCTACAAAGCCTAAGACCAATAATGCTAGGGCTGAGGTGTTGGTATAGGCCGCCAGAGCCTCTTGCCATGAACGTTGAGCCATTGCTACGCCACATCAATCATCGTGAGGGCGCACTCTACCTTTAGCGGTACTCAGGATGCCAGCGGTGAAGTTTGATATTGACCTGATTATTGTTAACCGAGATGCCTTCTGCGCGTAAGCGGTTACGTTGCTCTTGGCCTGCTGCACTATCTTTTCCAAGGCTTAGTTTGCCGTGGGCACTGACAACACGATGCCACGGTAGCGCGCTGTCGTGAGGAAGCTCGGCTAAAGTGCGGCCCGCCCAGCGTGCGGCGCGGGGCATGCCGCAGAGTTCAGCCAACTGTCCGTAGCTGATAACCGTTCCAGACGGCACTTGACTGAGAACGGTATAGAGCCTTTGTTTGGGTGAGTCGTCGTGCATTGTTTGCTTAAAGCGCAGGAGCCTTGATAATAGGGCGTTTAAGGTTGGTTGAGCGAAGTATTGTGAAGTATACAAGTGTGCTCGCAGCAGCGTTTTTTTTAAGTTCACAGGCATCGGTTGCAGACACCGTTTGGATGAAAAACGGCGATCGTCTAAGCGGAAAGGTGTTAGCTGTCGAAGAGAAAAAGCTTGTTATCGAAACCGAATACGGCGGACGCTTGGTGCTTGATCGCGGCAAGATCAAAACCTTTCGTAGCGAACAGCCTTTATTGGTTAAAACCCACGATGGCAAACTTTTAACGCAGAGTGTGGAGTCGGCTGAGAGCGGACACATTCAGATCCACGATCAAACCATCGCTATTAAAGATATTCAGCAGTTGCATAAGCCCAAGCCTCTGGTTACAGACTTGGTGTGGGACGGTAATGTGGATCTTTCGCTTAACTATAAAAACGGTGAAAGCGACAGCGAAAACTATGCAATTGATCTTTCGACCAAAGCCCGACACGAGCAGTGGCGGCATAACGCTGATGCTAAATACCGTCGCGAATTTAAAGATGATGTGCGAACCACTGATAACTGGGGGGCAGAGTATGCGTTGGACCGCTTCTTAGGAGCACGCTGGTTCTGGCAGTCTCGATTGAGTTATAAGCGCGATCATGTAGAAGAAATTGCTGAGCAAAAAAGCGTGGGTACAGGACCGGGTTTTCAGTTCTGGGATAACGAACTGGGTGCATTTTCTGTTGCTACATTGGTTAACCGCAGTGACTATGATTATGCCGAAGGTGGCTCAGAACATTTCTATTCACTGGGTGCCAAATGGGATTACCGTCGTAATCTGATTGGTCGCAATATTCAGCTTTTTGCCACTGGTGAGCTTGGCAAACCATTAAGTTCGGTTGCCGATTACAGCTTTGAGAGCGCATTGGGGCTTCGCTACAAAATCACCGATTGGGCAAGCCTTAATCTGCGTGCTGAAAAAGACTTAGTCAGTGGTGCTAAAGGCGATCTGGATGAGACCCGTTACAGCATTGGCTTTGGGGTAGGTTGGTAAAAGAGCCCCCGAGGGGGCTCACGCCATTACAGGCGAAGACCGCCGTCCAGCTCTAAGATACGACCTGTGTAATAGTCGTTTTCAAAGATATAGGCCACTGAGTGGGCAATCTCTTGTGGTTTGCCCAAGCGCTGCAAGGGAATGCCCGCGGTCATTTTGGCCAGCGCTTCTGGCTTCATGCTGGCAACCATTTCGGTTTCAATAAAACCAGGTGCGACACCGGCAACACGAATGCCGTAGCGAGCGAGTTCTTTAGCCCATACAACGGTATCAGCAGCAACGCCTGCCTTAGCGGCAGAGTAGTTGGCCTGGCCCATGTTGCCGGCGCGTGAAATCGAGGAAATATTGACGATTGCGCCGGTGTTTTTCAGCTCAATCATTTTGGCAGCCACTTCGCGGGTGCAGAGGAATACGCCCGTTAAGTTGACATCAATCACCGCTTGCCACTGGGCAAGGCTCATTTTGCTGAGTTCGCCGTCTTTGACTTTGATGGTTAAGCCATCACGCAAGATCCCGGCGTTATTGACCAAGCCATTGATAGCACCAAAATCTTCGGCCACTTGATTGACCAAGTGCACCACTTGCTCTTCGTTAGCTACGTTGCAAAGGTAAGCGCGGGCGTCACCACCAGCGGCTTTACAGGCCTTTACAGCTTCATCGAGACGTTCTTGGTTGAGATCTACAAGGGCAATTTTGGCGCCTTTGGCTGCTAAATATTCACCCATTGCGCGGCCTAAGCCTTGGCCGCCACCGGTTACGATGATGACTTTATTATTTAATTCCATCGGTTTCCCCAAACGATTGATGACATGGCCTCGTCGTTGAGCAAGAGGTTATCCTGTTGCTCATGCGGCTCTGCGGCAGCTAATAACGAGGAGTACTAGTGAGCGAAAAAGCAGTTAAGCATGCCCGAGAAAGGCTGCTCAAGGAATACCAAGGTGTATTAAGTACGCATTCTAAAGCCATGCCGGGGTTTCCGTTTGGCTCGGCAGTACCCTACTGCCTAGATGCCGAAGGTCAGCCGGTAATCTTGATCAGCCGCATTGCTCAGCACACACATAACCTGCTGGCCGATAACCATTGTTCACTCTTAATAGGTGAACGCGGTAGCAAGGATGTTCAGGCGGCAGGGCGCTTAACTTTATTGGCGCGTGCTCGGAAGCTGACTGAAGGTGCTGCTATTGAGGGGGTTGCTGAGCGTTATTATCGATTTTTTCCTAAGGCTTCGAACTATCATCGGGCCCATGACTTCGATTTCTGGGTGTTAGAGCCTGTACGCTGGCGCTTTATTGCAGGCTTTGGCTCGATTCATTGGTTAGACAATGTCAGCCTGTCTAACCCTTTTGCCGGCACATCTGAAGTTGAGATGCTTGAGCATATGAATCAAGACCATGCACAGGCGATTGCTCATTACGCAACGCTCAATGGCTTACCAGCGGTTGAACCTGCACAGATGGTGGGTATCGATAGTGAAGGCTTTCATGTGCGCATCGGCCATGAACTCTTTTGGCTAAACTTTCATCAGCCTTGTCACACTCCACAGGACGTTCGTAAAGCGCTGGTTAGCTTGGCAAAAGCTAGCCAGTGGCCATAGCGCTGACATGCGCCGTTACAGCCTCAAATCGTGTAAGCCTTGAAAAAGCCCTTACGCGTCGTCACTTAGCCTTTTTAGGCAATGGGCCTTAGGATTTCTTTATGCGTGTGCTGGCTTTACTGTTTTTGGTGTTTCCGCTGGTTGAACTGGCGGTGATGATTAAAGTTGGCAGCGCCATTGGTGTGCTGGCCACTATCATGTTGCTGTTACTTTCGGCTGTGGTGGGTGTTTGGATCATTCGCATTGGTGGTCTGACCACGGCCTTGCGTGCCCGAGTACGTATGAGCCAAGGGCAGCTACCAGATCATGAAATGATCAGCGGTTTATTTTTAGCCATCGCAGGTGGCTTGCTGCTGCTGCCAGGCTTTATCAGCGATATCGCAGGTTTTATGCTGCTTTTGCCTCCCGTACAAACCTTTCTGATCACCAAGATCAAAGCGCGGGCGCAGGTGCATGCCAGTGCCCAGACCTTTGAACATACGCCTTTCGAGCAGGCAGAGCGTGCTGAACCGCGTATCCGCAACGTGATTGAGGGTGAGTACAAACGTCACGATGAATAATTTCGAAGAAATAATTCATCGGTGCCCTTGAAATGCGATTTGGCGCCCACATTAATCAGTCACCGAAAGGTTCCTGCCCTTAGCAGGCTGACTTTAGGTAATGGGTAAAGCCCGTTACCCCCGGCAATGCCGGTAATACAAAGTGGCCGATGAAGGCATCGGCCTGTGGACCATTACTTAAAATTAGGAGAGATCGACAATGAAGCTTCGTCCTCTGCATGACCGCGTTGTAATTCGTCGCAGCGAAGAAGAAACCAAAACCGCTGGTGGCATCGTGCTGCCAGGTTCCGCTGCCGAAAAGCCAAACCAAGGCGAAGTGGTTGCTGTGGGCACTGGACGCGTTCTGGACAACGGTGAAGTTCGCGCTTTGGCCGTCAAAGTAGGTGACAAAGTTGTGTTTGGCCCTTACTCGGGCAGCAACACCGTGAAAGTTGACGGTGAAGACCTGCTGGTGATGAGCGAAAACGAAATTCTGGCTGTACTCGAAGCCTAAGCCTCGACTGTCTGATTCAACTCTTAAGAATTAAGGAACATTCAAAATGGCTGCTAAAGAAGTTAAGTTTGGCGATAGCGCACGTAAAAAAATGCTGGTTGGCGTCAACGTTCTGGCTGACGCTGTTAAAGCAACCTTAGGCCCAAAAGGTCGTAACGTTGTTCTGGCCAAATCTTTCGGCGCGCCTTTGATCACCAAAGACGGTGTATCGGTTGCCAAAGAAATCGAATTGAAAGACGCTTTTGAAAACATGGGCGCCCAGCTGGTTAAAGACGTGGCTTCTAAAGCTAACGACGCCGCTGGTGACGGTACTACCACTGCAACCGTTCTGGCTCAAGCAATCGTTAACGAAGGCTTGAAGTCTGTTGCCGCTGGCATGAACCCAATGGACTTAAAGCGTGGTATCGATAAAGCGACTACCGCTATCGTTGCTGAGCTGAAAAAGCTGGCTAAGCCTTGCGCTGACACCAAAGCCATCGCTCAAGTAGGTACCATTTCTGCGAACTCCGACGCATCCATCGGCGACATCATCGCTGAAGCCATGGAAAAAGTGGGTAAAGAAGGTGTTATCACCGTTGAAGAAGGTTCAGGCCTTGAGAACGAACTGTCTGTTGTAGAAGGCATGCAGTTTGACCGTGGCTACCTGTCTCCTTACTTCATCAACAAGCCAGACACCATGGTTGCTGAGTTAGACAGCCCACTGCTGCTGCTGGTTGATAAGAAAGTTTCCAACATCCGTGAGCTGCTGCCGGTTCTGGAAGCGGTTGCTAAATCTGGCCGTCCGCTGCTGATCGTTGCCGAAGACGTTGAAGGCGAAGCCTTAGCAACTCTGGTTGTGAACAACATGCGCGGTATCGTTAAAGTGGCTGCGGTTAAAGCACCAGGCTTTGGCGATCGTCGTAAAGCGATGCTGCAAGACATCGCGGTGCTGACTGGCGGTACTGTGATCAGCGAAGAAATCGGTCTGTCACTGGAAACCACTACCCTTGAGCACTTAGGTAATGCTAAGCGCGTTGTCCTGAGCAAAGAAAACACCACCATCATCGACGGTGCCGGTGCTCAAGCTGACATCGAAGCGCGCGTTGCGCAAATCCGTAAGCAAATCGAAGAAACCACTTCGGACTACGACAAAGAGAAACTGCAAGAGCGTCTGGCAAAACTCGCTGGCGGTGTTGCGGTAATCAAAGTCGGTGCGGGCACCGAAGTTGAAATGAAAGAGAAGAAAGCCCGCGTTGAAGACGCGCTGCACGCAACCCGTGCTGCCGTTGAAGAAGGCGTGGTGCCTGGCGGCGGTGTAGCGCTGGTGCGTTCGCTGCAAGCCATTGCTGATCTTAAAGGCGATAACGAAGATCAAAACGTAGGTATCGCTCTGCTGCGCCGCGCAGTTGAAGCGCCTCTGCGTCAGATCGTAGCGAACGCTGGTGGCGAGCCAAGCGTTGTGGTTGATAAAGTGAAACAAGGCGAAGGCAACTTCGGCTTCAACGCTGCAACCGACACCTACGGCGACATGATCGAAATGGGTATTCTGGACCCAGCAAAAGTGACCCGTACCGCGCTGCAAGCGGCTGCGTCGATCGGTTCTCTGATGATCACCACCGAAGCAATGGTTGCTGACATCCCAGAAGACAAAGCCCCAGCAATGCCTGATATGGGCGGCATGGGTGGCATGGGCGGCATGATGTAATCAGCCTCTGTGCTTAAAAAGAGCCCCGCGTTATGCGGGGCTTTTTTATGCATGGGAACTTTAGCCAAAACTCCTCGTCCAGTACGTATCGCCCAAAAGCGATTAGGGAAGATTCAGTGGATGAGGTGGGTTATGAATGGAGTGATTGCGCGTTCTATTTTTTTGATGCTGGCTTTAGGCATTTGTATATCAGCTGCAGTGCACTGGCATGAACCCCGTATTCAGGTAGTAGCATTGGGTGAGCGGCCACACCCCTTTGTTGAACAAAGTGCAACCGCTGATCAAAGCCTTCTGTTGTTTATTTTTAGCCTCAAACAAGGCCCTACTGCTGAGCGCTAACGTTTAAGGGTTTTAGGCGTTAACAGTGTGTAAACACTTGGCAGAACAAAGAGCGTAAAGAGTGTGCCCACGCTCATGCCCATAGCAATTACCAGTCCCATATCAAAACGGCTCACCGCACCTGCCCCTTGGGCAAATAACAGAGGCAGCATGCCAAATACCATGGCGGCTGTGGTCATTAACACAGGTCTTAAGCGTGTGGCAGAGGCTTGTTCAATGGCGTCCCGTATCCCAAGACCTTGTTCAAGGCGCAACTGATTGGCAAATGCCACGATCAAAATACCGTGTTTGGTAATAAGGCCAATTAACGTCACAAGCCCCACTTGGGTATAGATGTTCATGGTCGATATACCTAAAAACAGCGGTATCAGCGCTCCACAAATCGAAAGGGGCACGGTGACCATAATCACTAAGGGATCTCTAAAGCTTTCAAACTGCGCCGCTAGTACCAAGAAAATAATTGCTAACGCCAATGCAAAGGTCAGGTAAAGCGCGCTGCCTTCCTGAATGTATTGGCGCGAGGTGCTGGCAAAGTCGATGCTAAAGCCTGCAGGTAACTCTGCACGTGCCATAGCTTTAACAGTTTCAATCGCCTCACCCATGCTTACCGTTGGGTAACCTTGCAAAATAGCTGAGTTAAGCTGCTGGAACTGGTTAAGTTGTGGCGGACGAGTACGATCGCTCACACTGATAAAGCTCGCCAGTGGAACCATCTCGCCACTGCTGGCGCGCACGTAATAGCTGTTTAGCCAGTTAGGGTTGTCACGGTAGGCCTGCTCAACTTGAGCAATTACTTTGTAGCTGCGTCCATCGACGGTGAAGCGATTGATTTCAGCCTCGCCCAGCATTGTGGCTAAGGTGGCGCCCAGATCCTGCATGGAAACGCCTAACGACGCGGCTTTGTTTCGATCAATATCAACCACAACCTCCGGTGTATCAAAGGCTAAATCTACTTTTAGAATGGCGAACTTGCCGCTTTCTTGGGCCTTTTGTTGGATGCGTTCGGCCACTTGTAAAAGGGACTCGTAATCGTTGGGTGTGGTGATAACCATCTGGAAGGGTAGGCCATCCCCGCCGCCGGGTAGGGCAGGCAGGCCAAAGGCAAACACTTGTAAACCTGGAATGCTATTAAGTTTGGCTTGTAGCTCAGGTAAGACCTCTTGCTGGGTACGCTCACGCTCATTCCAAGGTTTGAATAAGAAAGCGCCGATACCGCTTTGCACGCCGTTAAAGCCGTTGATTTGAAACGATGAGTAATATTCCGGAATGATGCTAAACAGCTCATGAAACAAGGCTGTATAGGCATTTAAATAATTTAGATTGGTGGTTTTGGGGGCATTGGCCATCATAAAAACGATGCCCTGATCTTCAGCAGGCGCCAGCTCACTTTTAGTGAACTTAACTAAAACAGGGATGAGCAAAAACACAATCACCGCAAAGACTAACACCACGCGGCGTTGGTTGAGGCTGGCAGTTAATGCGCGTTGATAGCGGGTTTTAAGTTTTTCAAAATAAGCATCAAGACGCTTAGCAAAGCCATCATGCGCTTGGGCTTTGAGAAGTTTGGCGCACATCATCGGTGATAACGTCAGTGCCACAATCCCTGAAATGACAACAGCGCCCGCAAGCGTTAAGGCAAATTCTTTAAAGAGCGCCCCAGTAATGCCTGACAAAAATCCAATGGGCGCGTAAACCGCCGCGAGGGTAATGGTCATGCTGATAACCGGCACCGCAATCTCGCGTGCTCCTAAAAGTGCTGCCTCAAAAGGGGCTTTTCCTTCATCAATGTGTCGATGAATGTTTTCCACAACTACGATTGCATCATCCACGACCAAACCAATGGCCAGCACCATCGCAAGCAGCGTTAAAAGATTGATTGAATAGCCCATCAGCTGCATTAAAAACAGCACGCCGATCATGGAAAGGGGGATGGTGATCACCGGAATCAATACCGAGCGCAGTGAGCCTAAAAATAAGAACACCACTACGATGACGATCACAACAGCTTCGATCAGGGTTTTAACGACCTCATCGATGGAGGCCTGAATAAAGTTGGTTGCATCGTACACGACTGATAAATGCATGCTCGGCGGCAGTTGGCGTTCAAGTTCGGGCAGAGCATTACGCACGCTACCAATAACATCTAATGGGTTAGCGCTAGGGGTCGGTTTGATGGCGATATACACAGCCGGTGCGCCGTTAAAGGAACTGATGGCGTTATAGCTTTCTGCCCCCAGCTCAATACGCGCCACATCCCCTAATAACACCCGGCGGCCGTTTTCATTGCGCACCACGACTTGGGCAAAGGCTTCGGGGGTATTGAGCTCCGTGGCTGCATTAACGCTACTGACTACCAGCTCCCCTTTAAGCTCGCCTGCCGCTGAAAGAAAGTTATTTTTGCGTACCGCATCATTAACATCAGCGGTGGTCACGCCACGTGAGGCCATGCGAATCGGATCAAGCCATAAGCGCATGGCAAACACTTGATTGCCTAAAATACTGGCTTCAGCCATGCCGGGCAGGGTGGCGAGTTTGGGCTGCACCACGCGCGAAAGATAATCGGTGATTTGCGGGTTGTTGAGCTCATCGCTGTAAAAGCCGATATACATCAGCGCCATGCCTTCGGCTGCTTGCTTACGTAACACAGGGTCTTCTGCGCTTTGTGGCAATCGGTTTTTAACCTCAGCAGCTTTGGCCATAAGGTCAGTGAAAAGTCTGTCGGTATTACTGCCGATGCGGGCATACACCGAAATGACCGAGACGTTTTGCCGGCTAACCGAGCTGATGTAGTCAATGCCTTCGGCACTGGCGAGGGCTTGCTGCAATGGCTGAGTGATGTAGCCTTGAATGGTTTCCGCATTCGCGCCTGGATAGGCTGTGGTCACCGTAATAAGGGCGGTTTCCATCTTGGGAAATTGTCGCAAGGTCAGTGAGTTAAATGCCTGTAAGCCCAACAGCACAATTAGTAAACTCACCACCGTAGCCAGCACAGGGCGACGAATAAAAATATCGGTAAACGCCATTACAGATTCCCTTGCGAAGGCTTATTGGGCTTGTGCTGCGTCGTCTTCAAGACGCACGGAACTGTTGTTGTCGAGCTTAAGTTGGCCGGAGATCACGACACGCTCGCCGCGCGTTAAACCTTCAAGCACAACCACTTTTCCTTCGCGGCGCTCACCGGTTTTAAGAAAGCGTTTTTGTGCTCTTAGAACGCTTTGATCTTCAGGATCTTCAGTAACGACATAGACAGATGTGCCGTAAAGCGTGAAGGTAACAGCAGTTTCTGGAATCACCAGTTGTGGGCGTGGCTCGGAAGTTAAGATCTGTAAATTAGCAAACATGCCTGGCAGCAGTTTTTGCCCGTCATTGTTTAGGCTCGCACGCACAAGGATCGAGCGGGTGTTGTCGTCAACTTTAGGGTTGATAGCAGTTATCTGCGCGCTAAAACGCTCATCTGCAAACGCCGCCACACTCACTTCAATCGGCTGACCGAGTGAAAGAGTTGGGGCGTATTGCTCTGGCAGGTAAAAATCGACATAGAGTTTATGTAGATCTTGAAGCGTGGCCACTTCAGTGCCTGCGGCAATGTAGGCGCCCACATCCACTTGGCGAATCCCGATGGTGCCGCTAAAGGGGGCGCGTAGCGTGCGTTTATTTAAGGTGGCGCGCAGTTGATCAACCGCTGCTTGGGCTTTTTTGAGTTCAGCGTTAAGTCGATCAAATTCACTTTTGGAAATGGCTTGGCGAGTAATCAGGTTGCTGCCGCGCGTATGCTCAATTCGCGCAAGACTTAAGGCTGCCTCTGCAGTGGCAAGACTTGCTTGCTCACTTTTGCTATCAAGGGTTAAAAGCACATCGCCCTGATTGACCTTTTGCCCAGAGTTAAACGTGATCGTGCTAACCGTGCCTGCCACCTCAACACTTAAATCAACCCCTTGATGCGCTTTAAGAGTGCCGACCGCAGCCGTTTTGGATACCCACAGGGTCTCGGTAACCGGCGCTGCAGAAACGCTAATGGCGGGTTTAGGTGCTTTAAAAACCTTGATCATCTGACTGATGGAGTAGGCTTTGTAAGCAGCCAGCGCGAGGATAACGATGCCAGCGATTGCCAGCATCCGGAACATAGGACGGCGCAACATGCAAAAGGTACCTAGTTATTGTTATGGCCCAATTGTCGCACAGTAATGCGCCGCTTTAAGGGAAGTCAAAACCCGCTTAGGTGGTGAATAGGCTGCAATTTGTTTGAGCTATCTAGCCAATTCGCCAATGGTTGTCCCAAAGTCCGGCGGGTAACTCCAGCGGGCTGATTTGAACGGACGCTGTGCGACTGTCAAACAATCGGCAGCGTCCCATACCAGAGCTTGCCACGAAGCCTTCAGCAACTGAGGCCACCCCTGCGCAATCGGCAAAGGGTGCGCTTAGAAGCATGTTTTGGGTGTCTAAATCCCATATAAAAATCCGATTGCCACGCGGTGCGGTGATCGCCAGCTGGCGAAGTTCACTGTTAATGGCAACGCTTGCGGTGTAGTGCTGCATGATTTTTAGCGCGTCACTCTCTACCTTAAAGGCCTGATAAGGCTGGCCTGGTCGTTTGATGGCCACCAATTGGGCTTCTTTATCGGGATCGCCTTCATATTGCTGACCTGAAACAATGGTGCCGTCTTTGGCCACCGCTAAATGACGAATGCTCGTCATCTGATCGGGCAGGGTTTCGCGGCTCATTAAGCGGCCATCGCGGTGCATGATGACAAGGCTTGGCTCCATCGCATCAAGATTCATCATCTCGCGGCTATCGGCTTCGGTGCGAATGCCGCCGTTAGCAACAACCAAATGCTCGCCATCAGGCATCCAAAGCAGTTGATGCGGGCCTACACCATGAGTCGGCTGCTCCCCAATGCGCACAAGTTGTGAGTCTTTGAGCGCGTAAATGCCAAGAACGCCTCGGCCGGGTTCTGAGGTATCGTTCTCGGTGGTATAGAACAGGCTGCCATCGTGGTAAAACACCCCGTGACCATAGAAATGCCGGTTGTTGGGGGTGGTGATCGTTTGTAAGAGCCTGCCGGTTTGCGTATCAATCAGATAGCTTTCGCGGCTTGGGCGTCGCCCCACAAAGACAGCTAAAGGCTCAGTTGGGTGAGGCACCACATCATGGCAGCGCTCAGGCACTTGGGTGGCAAAGGCTTGGCGGCCGTCTAGGTAAAAGCCTACGGCATAGTGCTTACCTTGTGCATCGTTGCGTGCCGAAAACACTAAAGGTTGAGTGCCGCGTGATAACTGCCAGCCGCCTAACGCGGCGGCCCCTAAAGCAAGGCCGGTCAGGCCTAAAAAGGTTCTGCGTTGCATATTAGTCGCCGTCGTGTGCGTTAAAGCCTAGCGTGATACCTAAGGCGCTGGCCAATTCGTTTTCGTGAGCACGGTGTAGGCGATTTAAGCTGTCGTAGAGTTCGTTAAGCGCAGCCTTACCCTCGTCGGTTTTTAAAAGCATGGTGATTGACTGTTGTTGAGCGCTTAAAAGACCGAGCGTCTCAGCAAAGGCTTGATCGAGAGTGGTAATGGCTTTTTCTTGGCTTGCAGGGACGAGCGCTCGTAAACCTTGGCCTTGTTCGCCTCGCCATACTTTTTGTGCACTTAACAGCGCTTGCTCAAGATTTTTTAAGGAAGACTGACTACGCCACGCATCGGCTTGATACGGTTGTGGCACGCCTTTGGTTTGTTTACCCATCGGTGCGCCTAGCTTTTTCTTTAGCCCATCGAGTGCATTAACTTGCGTGCGGACAAGATCGGCGAGGGCTTCGTTGGCATCGGCGTATTGGGCATTCGGAAAGTCTGTTAAACGCTTTTGCATACCATCGGCTTTTTGCCAATCGTTAAGCACCTCTTGAGACAGGCTGGCTTGATAACCGCCAATGGCCGTGAGTAATGCACAATAACGTGTCTTTTGCGCAGCCTCTTCAAGATTAATGCGCTCATCAAAGAGGATGTATTCGTAAGCGCTTAAGCCTTTAACGGCCACGCTGGCTTTAGCTAAATCGGCTTCTGTAACGTTTGTGTTGCGCTTAAGTAATGTTTCAACTTGGCGAGCGACTAAGTCTTTTTTATCCGGCCAAAACTGCACTTGCCATGCTCGGTTACCTTCTGCCAATGGCCCGATCAATATGGGCTGAAGTGCTGCCCAGCGTTGCTGCGCGTGCAAAAAATGGTCTTTGGCATCGGTTAAAGATTGGTGCCCTTCACAAAAAGCAGTTGCGCTTTGGCTTAAGGCTTTATCTGCATCAGCCCAAGCGCTGTAACTTGGCACCAATACCTGTTTGGCTAGATCACGGCTCACACTGAGCGTTGGGTCTTCTTGGGTACAGGCGGTCAGGGTCAGAGCGGCTGCGAGAAGCGGAGTTAGGGTTAAGAAACGCATCGAGGTTTCCTTATAAAGAATTAAGAAAAGCCAGTAAGGCCTGCCGCTCTGCGGCGTTAAAGTTTAGAACCTGTTCTTTAGCTGTTCGTGCTTCACCGTCGTGCCAGAGAATGGCTTCTAAAATTGAGCGTGCTCGGCCATCGTGCAATAGCTCAATTTGACCACTGACTGTATGGGTCAAGCCCAGCCCCCATAACGGCGCTGTGCGCCATTGCCGACCATTGGCCAAAAACTCTGGACGATGATCTGCAAGACCTTCACCCATGTCATGTAGCAGCAAGTCGGTGTAAGGATAGATCGTCTGATTAGCAAGTGCGGTGGGTGCAGCTTTAGAGGTGATATAGCTGGGGTGATGACAACCTGCGCAGCCTGCTTGATGAAAGAGCTGCTCGCCTTTAACGACGTCAGGATCAGTAAGATTGCGGCGCATCGGAACCGCTAAGTGACGGGTGTAAAACAGCACCGCGTGTTCAATATTTGCACTGACTTCAGGTACGCCACCGTTTACCGCGATGCGACAGGCTTTTTGCAGCACGGTGCAGTCATCGCTCGGGAAGCGCTGAGTGGTTAAGCCCAAATCATTGGCAAAGGCGTGGGCATTTTGCTGCAGCAAGCTCGGTTGACCGGCCTTCCAACCAAAGCGGCCTAAAGCAGTTTGTTTGGCATCGTGATCCCATACCCAGTTGGCGACGCCGCGGATGCCGTCGGCGTTTTTATCATCAGGGTCTACCCGCGCTAAAATGGCCTCAGCCGGTATCGCCTCTAAAAGCCCAAGCCCCAGCATGGGCGGGGCCATGCGTGCAGAGAGCTGTGCCTTAGGATGCAGCGGGCCATACCCTAATTCAGTTAGCTCAACCACGGGTTTGCGTAAAGAAATGCTAAAGCCATCGGCAAAGGTGACAGGCAACTCTTCATAACGCACCGTTACCTGAGCCTCTGGGGTTATGCCAGGCAGTGCCATGGTTTGAATTTGAGTGCCATAGGTAGGCTCAGGCGTAACGCCTAATGTGTTATGAAGTGGGGTAGAGGTATCAGGGATCGAAACGCGAACCAACATGCCAACGCCTGTTGCGCGGCCACGTCCATCACGAATATGGCAGCTAATACATGCTGTTGTATTAAACAAAGGGCCTAAGCCATCGCGGGCGGTGGTACTGGCTGGCGCACTGACCCAAGGGCTTCGAAAAAAACTATTGCCCACACTGAAATCTAAACGCTCAAGATGGGTAAGGTTCGCGGAAGGTTGTGAGAACGCCAACTGATCGCTGCGTTGGGTGCTCGTGTTACCTCCTGAAAACAAAGGGTTGGCAACAAGCAAAGATGACAGGCTTGCCAGCAGACAGAAAACAGCTGGGCGAAGGATGCGGTACATGAACGCTATCCGGTTGATACGAAGGCGCAGAGTGTAGCAGGAGCGCTAATTACAAATAAGAGGGATTTGCATTTAAAAAAGGCCAGCCATTTGGCCGGCCTTAACATGTCTTAAAACGCGTGATCAGCGGTCTCAGGATTGAGGTTATTCACGCCTAAGACGCTGGCTGCTTTTTCAATCGATTGTGTTTGGGCAACCAAAGCGGCAATGGCCTCACGGACTAAGGTCTGACCTTCAGTGTTTTCAGGCGCAATGAGTTGGTCAAAATGCTGACCCTTAAGTGCGCTGTCAACCAAGGCTTGTAGTTTGCTTTCAGTGTTAGCAAAGGCCTTTTGTGCAACATCATCTGCTGCGCTATCCAGCGATTTAACAAGGCTTGATAGGCTTGGGCCTGTGATTTCAGTGCCATCCAACTTCTGATAGCTGCCAAGGTAAATATTGCGAATACCTTTGGCGTTATAAAAATGCGAGTTGTGCGTGTTATCGCTAAAGCAGTCGTGCTCATCTTCGGTAGAGTTGGCTTCAAGCGCGACTTTCATACGCTCACCTGCCAGCTCACCTAAGGATAAACTGCCCATACCAAACAACATTTTGCGCAGGCCTTCGTCGGCGCTGTCAGCTAAGAGGCTTGCGCGATAGTTATCTGCGCTATCGGCTTTCCACTCATTAACCATGCTCTCAAGGTCGTTGACTAACAGTGTGGTGACTGCTTCTAAGTACGCGCGGCGGCGCTCATTGTGACCACCGGTTGCGCCTTCACCTACTAAAAAGTCAGTGTAAGGGCGGTTTCCGGCACCGGCTTCAGTGCCGTTCAGATCTTGCCCCCACAGTAAAAACTCGATCGCATGGTAACCGGTGGTGACGTTGGCCTCCGTGCCAGCCAGTTCATTTAAACTGGCCAATAAATCAGGGGTGAGGCTACTGACATCCACTTTTTCTTCGCCAATCTGAATTTCAGTGTTGGCAATAATGTTGGCTTTAGCTGCGGGGTTACCCAGTGCGTGTTGGTAGTCGTCAACAACATAGTCGATCAAGCCTTCATCCAAAGGCCATGCGTTGACTTGTCCTTCCCATTCATCAACCACAGGGTTACCAAAGCGGAACACTTCGGTTTGCATGTAGGGTTTACGTGCATCAATCCACGCTTGGCGCGCAGCGTTTAACGTGTCTTCAGAAGGTGCTGCGAGCAGGGCACTAATGGTGTGTTGTAAATGGATAGCGGCCTGATGCGCATCATTGAAAATGGTAAAACCAAGGTCTGCATAATGCGCAACCACTGCTTGTTTTTGCGCTTCGCTGATTGCACTTTGCGCACTAACTTGGTTTTCTACAGCCGGTGCTTGAGTGGTGGTTTGCGGCGCTGTGTCAGTGTCGCAGCCTGCCACAGCAATGGCGAGTGCTAGCAGGGTGATACGAGCCAATGGCTTGGTCATGGGCGAGTCCTTCACAAGAAAAGGCGCAAAGGCCTAGATAAGAATGCTGCGCATAATGCGAAAGATTTTCATTTTGTGCAAAGGGCATACTGTTTCTATCTGTGCGTGGGTAGCCTCAATACAATTTTAAGGAGTAAGGCCAATGATCGGATGGGCGCTTTTAATTATTTTGGTGTTGGTGGCGGCGTATGCGGTGGTGCTATACAACGCATTAGTACGCTTAAAACATGGCGTGGGAAAAGCATGGGCGAACATTGATGTGTTATTGCGCCAGCGTCATGAGGAGCTGCCAAAGCTTGTTGAGACCTGTAAACAATACATGAGTCACGAGCGCGAAACGTTAGAGCGCGTGATTAGCGCCCGTAACCGTGTGGCCAGTGCACAACATAGCCAAGACGTTAAAGCGTTAGGCAGTGCTGAAACCAGTCTTCGTCAAGGGTTAGGCCAGTTATTTGCGTTGGCAGAGAACTATCCTGAGCTTAAGGCTGATCAAAGCTTTCAGCATTTGCAGTCCAGAATCAGTGCGTTGGAATCGTCGATTGCTGATCGCCGCGAGCTTTATAACGAAGCGGTTAACTTAAATAACGTGCGTATTGAGCAGTTTCCTGATGTGCTTCTCGCGCGACATTTTGGTTTTAAAGCGTTTGAGCTCTTGCAATTCTCAGAAGCTGAAAAGGCTGATGTCGACTTGAAATCATTGTTTAACTGAACCATGCAAGATCCATTGACCGTCGGTTTTATGTTGGCTGTCACCCTGGGTGTTGGCAGCTTTGGTGGTGTGGTGTGCATACGACGTTTTTCCCACGCACGTTACCTTAAAGACACGCCTGCTTCTAAAATTCGCTCTGCTGCGCAAGGGTATGTTGAGTTAACGGGGCTGATAGAGGCTGGCGCACAGGGCGAGTTGTATGCGCCTTTAACCCGCAAGCCTTGCCTTTGGTGGCGCTATCGCATCGAAGAAGAAATCAAGACCGATCGTGGTAGCCGTTGGCAGGTTAAGCAAAGCCAAGCCAGTGGCTCAGTTTTTAAACTTAACGACTTAACAGGCACTTGCCTGATTAATCCTAAAGGGGCTGAGGTTTTCACTACCGTACGTGAGCGTTGGTACGGTAATAGCCCTGTTATGGGTGTACCTTTTGGGGGTGGGCGTTATCGCTATACCGAAGAGCGCCTTTGCGCGGGCGAGTTTGTTTACGCGGCAGGGGATTTTGTAACGCGAAACGCTGCGCTTACATACGTGCCAGAAGAGCAGGCCAAGCACCTTATCCGTGAATGGAAACAAGACTTTTCAGGCATGTTGCAACGGTTTGATGGTAACCGGAATGGCAAGCTTGAAGAGTATGAATGGGAGCGGGTTCAGCAAGCCGCTTTAGCTCATGCGAGGGCAACCCATAAGTTGTTGCAGCAAGAGCCTGATGAGCACTATTTGCAACAGGCGGTAGAGGCACAGCCTTTTGTGATTTCAACCCATGGCAAAGATGAGCTGGTTAAAAAACTGATCACCCAAGGCTTTGTTGCAGGTGTGGTTTGTCTGGTCGGTGTGTTATCGGGGATTTGGATCGTTAAAACCCAAATCTTGCTGCTGAACTAAACCACTACACCTGCTTTGGTTTTACGCAAGAAGCTAATCAATTCAACAGTAGGCAGGGGCTTGCTGTACAAGTAGCCTTGGCCTTCGTCACACCCTTGCGCAATGATGTAGGCCTCTTGCTCTTTGGTCTCAACGCCTTCCGCGATCACCTGCATGCCAAGGCTTTGGGCGAGTTGAATAATGGCCCGCACAATGGTGGCATCGTCTTCGTCGACTTTGAGGTCGCGTACAAAGCTTTTATCAATTTTAATTTTGTCGAGCGGCAGGCTCTTTAGGTAACTGAGTGATGAGTAGCCCGTGCCAAAATCATCAATGGCGATAAGAGCGCCTGAGCGACGCAAGCTTAAAAGATGCTGAGCTGCGGTTGAGATATCTTCCATGAGCCCTGTTTCTGTCACTTCTAATTCAAGGCTGCGAGGCGGCAGGCGATACATTTGCATGAGGTTGTTGATTAAGCGTGGCAGCTGCGCATGATGCAATTGCACGGTGGATAAGTTAACGGCCATACGCAGGTGATCAAAGCCTTGATCATGCAGCTCACGAAGCTGCTTACAGGCCTGATCTAAAATCCACTCACCGATCGGAATAATGGTGCCGTTTTGCTCAGCCAACGGAATAAATAAGTCAGGCGATACAAAGCCATGTTGCGGATGGTTCCAGCGCAGTAAGGCTTCTGTGCCTACAACCGCCAAGGTGTTGTAGTCAATTTGCGGCTGATAGACCAAGTGGAACTCATTACGAGACAGCGCCTCACGCAGGTCTTTTTCCAGCTCACGGCGTTTACGCATCTCGGTATCAAGGCTTGCGATATAAAACTGATAGCGATTGCGCGAACGGTGTTTAGCCAAGGTCATGGTTTGTTCGGCTTTTTGCAAAAGCTTTTCAGCGTCATCGCCGTCTTCAGGGAAGAGGGTGATGCCGACCGTTGCACGCAAGCGGATTTCTTGCCCGTCCACAACAAAAGGCGTTTCCAGCTCATCAAGCAGCGTTTGGGCAAGTTCAGCGGCTTCATAAGGCTGGTTGATGTGGCTTCTGACCATGGCGAACTGATCGCCGCCAAGCCGCGCGAATACGCCGGTGCTCACGCTTAAATTTTGTAAACGATCACAGAGGGCAAGTAGCAGCGTATCGCCGATTTGATAGCTGAATTGCTCGTTAATCCCTTTAAAGTCATCCAGCCCTAAACATAACACTGCAACCTTATGCTGATCTTCTTGGGCGGTTTCAAGGATCTTATTGAGCTGCTCTTGTAGCAGTTGACGGTTGGGCAGTCCGGTTAAGAAATCATATTGAGCAATACGCTGGAGATCATGCTCGGCTTGCCGGCGTAACTGAGCATTACGGTCTATCGAGGAGAGCAGCCCATTGGCCGTATTAATCCAAAGACCTAGCTCGTTTTTTTCGTTACCCGGCAGCATGGGTATCTGACGTTGGCCGGGTTGGTCAGGATTGATGCTGCTTAAGTGGTCAATAATGCTGGCCAAAGGTTTGGTCAACAGCCAGTGGTAAACCATATACAGCACTAAAGCCATTGCCAGAGCGCGCAACATGCCTGAGAGGAAAATAACGATTGAGTTACTGACCAGCGCATCACCGTAATGAGCTGTATCCAGAGTCAATAACAAGTCACCGTAATACTCCGAGTACGGCCCGCGTCCGGTGAGCGGGATCGAGAAATGAGCTTGTCTGCCCAGAATAGGATCGGTCAACCAGCGCATAGGCATATGGCTGGGTTCGCGGCCTTTTTCGGCCAACATAGGTTCGTTAGGATGCCCAATAGCAGCGTATTGGACCGACTCATGTTTAAAGAGCCCCTCAACCACCTGCATACCCATTTCACGGTCAAGGCTATAGACCGCTTGTGTGGAGGGGTCGCGGAACATTGCTAGGATGCGTTGAGCATCATTGTGAACGGACTGTTTAACCTTATGAGCATCAAAAACAATTTGCGCGCAGCTTAAAACAACGCCTACGGCCAAGGCGCAAAGTAGCACCACGCGTAATAATTTTACTGACAGGCTGTTTTTAAGGTCCAGCTTCACACGAGTACTTCCCTATTCGATAGAAGACAGCAATAGAAAATCAGTAAGAGAACAATTGAACTCGGTCAAAATGCCATGACTGGGCATAGTAACCGGAGAATGTAGCAGGGTTTGGTCAGATTAAAAAATTTGCCAAAACTGAGACCTTGCACAAAATTAAACTGACTTGCTGGTCATCTTGTGTACGCAGCTTAACCGATAAATGGTTAATTTGTTACCCACAAAAAAGCCCAGCTAATGCTGGGCTTTTTCAAACTGCCGGCAATTAAGCTGCGTAGTTTTGTGCAACGAAATCCCAGTTAACCAGATTCCAGAATGCTTCAACGTATTTTGGACGCAGGTTACGGTAGTCGATGTAGTAGGCGTGTTCCCATACGTCGCAAGTCAGCAGTGGGGTGTCGCCAGAGGTCAGCGGGCAACCAGCACCGATGGTGCTAGCCAGCGCCAGTGAACCGTCTGCTTTTTTAACTAACCAGCCCCAGCCAGAGCCGAAAGTACCAATCGATACTTTGCTGAACTCTTCTTTAAATTTCTCAAAAGAACCGAACGCTTGGTTGATAGCATCAGCCAGAGCGCCAGTAGGCTCGCCGCCGCCATTAGGGCTTAAGCAGTTCCAGTAGAAGGTGTGGTTCCACACTTGAGCTGCGTTGTTGAAGATGCCGCCAGTCGAAGTTTTAACGATCTCTTCGAGGGTTTTGCCTTCAAACTCAGTACCTGGAACCAGATTGTTCAGGTTCACGACGTAGGTGTTGTGGTGTTTGTCGTGATGGAATTCCAAAGTTTCTTTGGAGATGTGCGGCTCAAGGGCGTCGTGTGCGTACGGAAGTGGTGGCAATTCAAAAGCCATTGTTATCTCTCCTTTCATCAGAGTGCGGTAAACGCGACGGCCTCACGGTAGGCCAATAGACGGCGAGAGGTGGTTACCTTGCACGCCGTGAGTTCTGAATCATAGCATCGGGCTTTGTGACAAACCACGCAGCATCTGTATGGATTAGAAAGGTTTCAGCAAAAGGCTAGAGGCTAAAGCGAACATCAAAAGCCCAATTGCACAATCAATGACCCGCCACGTCATCGGTTTGGCAAGCCTTGGTGCAAGATGACTGGCACCCAGTGCAAGGCTCATAAACCAAAGCGTAGACACACTAGTGGCACCCAAAATAAATGCATAAGGCACCCCTTGCTGAGCCCCGACGGAGCCGATCAGCAGCACGGTATCGATATAGACATGCGGATTTAATAGCGTCACGCTCAACGTGAGTAACAGGACTTTACTCAGGCTTTGACTGGCTTGGCTGGCCGCAATTAAGGCGTTGGGCTTTGCAGCCCTTTTAAGAGCATTAAAGCCATACCAAAACAGAAAGGCCGCGCCCCCAAAACGCGCAATAGCAAGAAGCTCAGGGCTTTTGCTGATCAGTTGCGCAAGCCCCAGTACACCTGCGCTAATCAATAAAAAGTCGCACACAATGCACAGTAGCGCTGATGCAAGATGGTGTTCGCGGCGCAGGCTTTGTGCCAAGACAAAGGCATTCTGCGCACCCAGTGCCACGATCAGGCTAGCAGTCAGTAAAAAACCATTTAAATAACTTTGTAGCATTGCAAACTCCCCAAAAAGTCATAGGAGTTTGCTGTGTGATGTTCTATAAGAGAAACAAATATTGCTTATGTAGTATTAGGAAAAATAATGTTTGACTACAAGTTGTTAAATGCGCTGGCAGCTGTTGTTGAGCAAGCGGGCTTTGAACGTGCAGCAAGTGTGTTGGGGCTTTCGCAGTCGGCGATCTCACAGCGAATTAAGCTGCTTGAGGCGCGGGTCGGACAGCCGGTGTTGTTTAGACAGACCCCACCCTTACCCACGGCAATTGGAAAAAAGCTGTTGAACCATGTGCAGCAGGTACGCCTGCTTGAACGCGATCTTAATGAAGTGATTCCCGGGCTTGAGGAGGCTAAGCGTCCAGAAAGGCTAAGGATTGCAGTTAATGCTGACAGTCTTGCTACATGGTGGGGGGCGGCGATGGGGGCTTTCTTCCAAGAAAAGGCGGTGCTCTTTGATTTGGTGGTCGAAGATCAGGATGTTGCCCTCAAAAGAATGCATGCCGGAGAGGTGGCTGCATGCTTGTGTGCGCAAAGTACTGCCATGGCAGGCGCACGAAGCTTGGCCCTCGGCAGTATGCGCTATCTCGCGCTGGCAAGCCCTGCGTTTATCGAAAAGTATCTTTCTTGTGTAACGCCTGAAACACTTGCCAAAGCGCCTGCGATTGTCTTTGGACCGGATGATCAGTTTCAACATCGCTATTTAGCCACATTAGGCTATACAGGCGCTTTTGATTACCACCTATGTCCCTCATCAGAAGGTTTTTTAAAGCTGGCACTGGCTGGACTCGGGTGGGGCATGCTGCCTGAAGCACAGGCGCAAGAATATATCGCTAAGGGTGCGCTAAAAGAGTTAGTGCCGGGTAGGGCAGTTGATGTGATGTTGTACTGGCACCACTGGCGTAACGGCAGTGAGTTGATGAAAAGCTTAACAACGCATCTTGCGCAGACAGCACGGCAAGTGCTGCTAGCGACCTGATCTTGGAATGACTTTATAATCGGCCTTTTCAATCTTTTGTGCAGGAATCACGATGCGTAACGATGAATATGACGAGCTGAATGATCTGCCAAGTTTACGCGCCGAACCGGTTACTCAACCGCTTAAGCCGCACCTCTATAACCTGTCTAAGGCTAAAAACGCCAACGGTCCTCTTTGGATGGCCGTGATAGCTCTGGTGGTGGCTTTGGCGGGTGTGGGCTATTGGAGTTATTTACAGCAGCAACTGTTGTCAAAGCAGTTGGTGGCGACTCAAGAAAGTTTTGCGCATATCAGTGAACAAGCTGACGGCCGTATTCAAGCCATTACAGGCCAAGTGGTTGCTCAAGAAAGCGCGGTAACAAGCGAAAGTGAAAATATCAAACTGCGTATCAAGCAACTTGAACAGCAATTGGCAGAGCGGGTCCGTGAGCACAAGATTCAGCAGGAAAATGCAGAAAAGCTCTCTGAAATGACACGCTCACACATCCGAAAAACCGATGAGTTAACTGTTCAACTTAAGGCTCAAACGGAAAAAAATAACGTATTAAGTCAAGAGCTTTCTAAATTTCAGCACGCCTTAACAAAGGCCGAGGCTGAGTTAGCCGCGTTACGTACAGCCCAGCAAACACTCGTGAGTTCTCATGAGCAACACAACGCTTTAGTAACAGATGTGGCGGGCCTTAAGAAGGAATTAGCATCGGTTAAGAAGGCGTCTTTAGATCAATCAAGGCTTATTACACTTGAACAAGATCTCATGTTATTAAAAGCTCAGTTAGAGACGGCTCCTGCCCAAGGTGCGCCGCTTGCTGAATTTGATGCTTATCGCGCGCAGGTCACGCGTCAGCTAAATACGCTCAACAGCCAAGTTGCTCATTTGCAGCAGCAGATTGATGCGCGATGAACTATCTGGCGCATCTGCATTTAGGTGGGCCTGAGCCTGAAGCCATACTGGGCAGCTTGTATGGAGACTTTGTCAAAGGCCGTCTTAAAGGGCAGTGGCCATCGGGTATCGAGGCTGCCATTAGTCTGCATCGTAAAATTGATGCGTTTACCGATCAGCATCCGTTGCTAGACGCGGCTAAAAGCCGTTTTCGACACACGCCAAGACGCTATACAGGCATTATTTTGGATGTGTTTTTTGACCATTGCCTTGCTAAACATTGGTCTCAATACCACAACGAACCGCTGCCAGTTTTTACGCACAAAGTGTATCAGGTGCTGACGACGACCTCTGATTTACCTGGGAAACTCGCTTTTATCGCACCGAAAATGGCCGAGCATGACTGGTTAGGGAGTTATCAACGTTTCCCCGTCTTAGAGCAGGTATTGACCGGAATTAATCGTCGTCTGCGAGAGCCTTTGGCGCTGGCACGAGGTTTTGATGAATTATCAATGCAATATAAGGCACTTGAGCAGGACTTTTTGACGTTTTATCCCGCGTTATTGGCTTATGCTCAAACACTTAGGCAAATGGATAAGGGGTAGGGGTTGCCTATGGCATGGCAGGAGCTGTTTAGCGTCAATGAGCGTATCGAGTACGCAGGTGATTTGAGGCAGTGGTATCAGCGGCTTTGGCAGCGTCTCAAAAGGCATGAGCCCTACGCACTGGCTGTGATGGGGGGCAGTTACGCACCAACGCCAGGGCTTGCATTCTTAGCAGGTTATCAAGCGGCATTGCGGGCGCTTGTGCCCAATACCCCTATTGCCTTAGGGGCTTTGTGTATCACCGAGAATCGCAGTTTGCGCCCTGCTGATTTTCGCGCACATTTTGATAATGGCCTTTTAACCGGTCAGAAGGACTTTGTGCTTGGCGGCGCGCAGAGCGAATACTTATTGGTCGCTGCCCGTAATGTGCAGGATCAAAGCATTGTGCTGGTGCAAGTAGATGCTAATGATGCCCAGTTTACGCCTATTCCCTCTCTAAACGTCATGCCGGATGTGGAACATACACGTGTGCGTTTTGATCAGATAAAAGCCTGTGCTCTGCCCGGAGATGGCTGGGATCAATACGCTAAACCGTTTCGTACCTACGAAGATACTTTTGTTTTGGCAGCACTTCTTGCATGGCATGAGCGTTTGCTGCGTGAGCGCCAAGGGCCACAGTCACTTTATTTACAGGTCATTACGCTACTCGGCACATTAGCTCACCTCGCAACCCTTAATCCCAAAGAACCAGCCACGCACCTCTTGCTGGCTGGAGTGCAGACGCAGTATCGGGCGCTTGCCAATGGTCTTACTGAAGCCTTAGCAGGCAGTGCTTATCATGCCATGTGGCTACGAGACCAAAGCGTTTTAAATGTCGCTCGTAAGGCGCAGGAGGCGCGTCTTAATAAAGCATTACAGACGCTTCATATCGCTACTTAACGTTGTTTTAGTGCGCACAAGGTAGGTAAAAAGTGCCTAACAAAGTTTTTCCGTGGCGAAGCGGCGGGCGATTTGAATTATTGGTTGATAGCCATGCCTATTTCCCCGCTATGCTGGAGGCGATCCAGCAGGCAACGCATACGATTGAGCTTGAACTGTATTTGATCAGCGACGGGCAGTGTGCACAGGCTTTAGTGGAGGCGTTAAGCAAAGCTTCTGAGCGAGGCCTCACCGTACGTTGCTTGTTTGATGGATTCGGCAGTCTGGGATTGGGGCAACCTCTACTTAAGGCGCTTTTGGCCGCAGAGGTTCAGGTGCGATTTTACAACCCTGTGAGCTGGCGCCGAGGGCTGCGTAATTTATACCGCGACCATCGAAAACTCTTGGTAATCGATCATCAGGTTGCATTTGTGGGGGGCATGGGGGCAACCGATCATTTTTGGCTGCCTGAGCCATCACCTGCCTTATGGCATGAGGTCATGGTTAGGGCCAAAGGGCCAGTCGTATTGGACTGGCAACGTTTGTTTGATCGGCAGTGGCAGGCTTGTTTAACGCAGCATGCCTGGAAACCCAGTCAAGCACTTAAGCCACCCCCTAGGCCTTTGGCCTCTGAACAAGGCTGGGCGCGGGTCGCGTATGCCGATGGCGCGCAACATCGCGATATCTTAGCGGCGCTGATACAAGCGCTCCGGGGCGCTAAAATTCAGGTGTGGTTGGCAACGCCTTATTTTTTACCCACTTGGCGTGTACGTCGTTTGCTACGTAAAGCTGCTAAACGCGGTGTGGATGTACGCTTACTCTTGACCGGCAGGCATACCGATAATCCACCTGTGCGTTACGCCGGCCAACGGTACTATCCAAAGCTTTTAAAGGCTGGTGTACGTATTTATGAGTTTCAGCCTAAGTTTTTGCATTTAAAAATGGTGGTCGTGGATGAGTGGGTCAGTATTGGCTCGTGTAATTTCGACCACTGGAACCTTCACTTTAATTTAGATGCAAACCTTGAAGCCATTGATCGCACGCTCACCCAGCAAGTGCGCACGCTTTTTACAAACGATTTTGACCAAAGCGTTGAGGTGACTTTAGCCAATTGGCAGGCGCGGCCACGCTGGGAGCGTTTCAAACAAGGTCTTTGGGGAACGCTTGAAAGGGTTGTGATTAACTTATTTCGGCATGATCGCTAGGAAAACCGTATCCAATAGGTCAGGCTAGCGATTTTTAAGGTGATTTTATGGCTGACCCATTACATGGCCTGACACTGGCCACACTTTTAGACGCGTTAGTTGAGCGCTACGGTTGGGAAGGCCTTGCTCAGCGTATTGATATACGTTGCTTTAAGAACGATCCAAGCATCAAATCCAGTCTCAGTTTTTTACGCAAGACGCCTTGGGCCCGGGAAAAAGTCGAATCGCTTTATATTAAAACCTTTGCTGGCTAATACCCGTCTCATGGCTAGGCTTAATACGGTCTAGACGAGGATGTGGCTATGCAAAACTCACCCCATGAAGATTTTAGTGCGCTGTTTGAACAACTTGGTTTACCCGCAGATGATCAGTCGATTGCAGACTTTATCGCCAGACATAGGCTGTTAAGCGGTCAAAAGATTTACGAAGCAGACTTTTGGAATGATGGGCAAAAGCAGTTTTTACGCTCAGCCCTTATTCAAGATGCCGAATGGGCAATGCCGGTTGATGCGTTGGCGGTTTCTTTAGGGGCATAACTAAAAAACCCGGCACAGGTGCCGGGTTTTTTCGGTTTACTTAATTTCGACCGCGAGGCTTTCAGCAATCTTTTTGTTCCAGATTGCAGGGCCTGTGATATGCACCGACTCACCGTTAGTATCAACGGCAACAGTGACGGGCATATCTTTAACTTCAAACTCGTAGATCGCTTCCATACCCAGTTCTGGGAAGGCGATGGTCTTCGAGCCTTTGATCGCTTGCGACACCAAGTACGCCGCGCCACCCACAGCCATCAGGTAGACAGCTTTATTGTCTTTGATCGCTTCAATGGCAATCGGACCACGCTCGGATTTACCGATCATGCCCAGAAGGCCTGTGCTTTCAAGGATTTGGCGGGTGAACTTGTCCATACGGCTAGCAGTAGTCGGGCCAGCAGGGCCTACAACTTCGTCACGCACAGGATCAACTGGGCCTACGTAGTAAATAAAGCGGCCTTTAAGATCAACTGGCAGCTCTTCACCTTTGTTCAGCATGTCGACCATGCGCTTGTGCGCAGCATCACGGCCGGTCAGCATCTTACCGTTTAACAGTAAAGTCTCACCTGGCTTCCAGCTTTGTACGTCTTCTGGAGTAATGCTATCTAAGTCTACTCGGCGCGCCGATGGGCCGGCTTCCCAAACGATGTCTGGGTAAGCGTCAAGGCTTGGTGCTTCCAAGGCTGCTGGGCCTGAACCATCCAGCACAAAATGCGCGTGACGGGTGGCGGCGCAGTTAGGAATCATGCACACAGGCAAGGAGGCGGCGTGGGTTGGATAGTCTTTGATTTTGACATCAAGAACCGTGGTCAGACCGCCCAGACCTTGTGCACCAATCCCTAATTGGTTGACCTTCTCAAAAATCTCAAGACGCAGCTCTTCCAAACGGTTTTGTGGGCCGCGGGCTTTGAGCTCGTGAATGTCGATCTCTTCCATTAAGGATTCTTTAGCCAGTACCGCAGCTTTTTCTGCAGTACCGCCGATGCCAATACCCAGCATACCAGGTGGGCACCAGCCCGAACCCATGGTCGGAACGGTTTTTAATACCCAGTCAACGATCGAGTCAGATGGGTTCAGCATCACCATCTTCGATTTGTTTTCCGAGCCGCCGCCTTTGGCGGCTACGTCTACTTCGACTTTGTCACCTGGGACGATCGAGTAGTGGATCACCGCAGGCGTATTGTCTTTAGTGTTTTTACGTGCACCGGCTGGGTCAGCCAAGATAGAGGCGCGCAGTACGTTTTCTGGCAGGTTATACGCACGGCGTACACCTTCGTTGATCATGTCATCAACGCTCATGGTGGCGCCATCCCAGCGCACATCCATACCCACTTTGACAAAGACCGTCACGATACCAGTGTCTTGGCAAATCGGGCGGTGGCCAGTGGCACACATACGCGAGTTGATCAGAATCTGTGCGATAGAGTCGCGGGCCGCCGAAGATTCTTCACGCAGGTAGGCTTCGTGCATTGCCTGAATGAAGTCGGTGGGGTGGTAATAGGAGATGAACTGTAAGGCGTCGGCGACGCTTTGAATCAGGTCATCCTGCTTAATCACGGTCATGCTGCGCTCCTCTATGGAAAACGGGAACATCGGATGGGCGCCAGTTTAGGCGCGGGCGCGCTAGAAAAAGGGCGCGGTATTATAGCCCGCAGGGGCTTATCGCAACAGAGCGCAAATATAACTTTGGGCTACCAGCGGGCAGGCTTGAGCCTTAGGCTCTCTAATCTTGCATGTATTGGACAGTGAATATTTTTGGTCAGCGCTTTTAATAAAATCTATTAATGCCGCATATGAGCTGCGCTCGTTATAGTGAAGACACACGATGCAGACGAGTTTGATATGCCAACGATTTCATTTGCTAAGCGCTCTACTAAGGCCAGCGTGGGTGAAAACCTATTAGACGTTTTGAATAAAGCAGGCGCTAACGTGGCCTTTAATTGCCGCGCAGGAAGTTGCCACACGTGCCTTGTACGTTGTGCCGAAGGGTCTGTTCTTCAACATGCGCCTTTAGCGTATGAGCAGCAAGAACAAGGCTGGTGCTTGGCATGTCAGTCTGAGGTTATAGAGGATGCACGTTTTGAAGTTTTTGACCCTAAAACCAACGCAGTTGCCGCGACGTTAACCGAGTTGGATTGGCTCAGTTCAGCTGTTGCTAAAGTTCGACTGATGCCTGAACGGACAATTCGCTATACGGCGGGGCAAAGTACGGTTGTGTGGTTAGATGGCGTTGCAAGGCCTTACTCAATCGCCAGTTATGCAGAGCCTTGGTTGGAATTTCATATCAGCTGCGCGCATCAAGGAGCTTTTGTCAGCAAACTTAAGCAGGCTAAGGTCGGAGAGAGCCTGTTTATTTCTCCGCTGCGCACAGGAGGGCTTTTCTATGACCCTAATTGGCAGGATCAGCCTTTGTATTTGATAGCGCAAGGCACAGGTTTGGCCCCACTTTGGGGAATTTTGCAGCAAGCGTTAGCCATGGATCACAGGGGCACGATCGAGTTTTGGCATTTTGCTGATGAGCATTATCTTAAAGAGTCCTTAAATGCACTGGCCGCACGTTACCCCAACCTACATTTACGGTATTTATCGGCTGCCACAATCGAGCAAGATTTACAGGCGCTTACGCTTGTCTCACGTCATGCACATGCCTTACTTTGCGGTCATCAGATAAGCGTTGAGCTGATGGCTAAACGTTTCTATCTTGCAGGATTGCCGCGTAGTCATTTACATACTGAGCGGTTTATCGTTACGACTGAATAAAGATCCTTGCCGTAGGCGAGGGATAACAAAAACAGGCCTAAGCCTGTCTAAGGATCTGGTATGACCGAGCTTGTCCGTGTCGAAATTCACGATGGGGTAATGAGTATTACCCTTAATCGCCCTGACAAAATGAATGCGCTGAACCTTGCAATGTACCAAGCGTTGGCGGATGCCTTTATCCAAGCTGACCAAGATCCTGTGGTGCGCGCCATATTACTAACAGGTTCAGATACGTGCTTTACCAGTGGTAATGATGTGAGCGACTTTTTAGAGCGCGATGCCATGCAGGGCAATAACCCTGTTCAACAGTTTATGTTTGCGCTATTTGAAGCCAGAAAACCTGTCATTGCAGCTGTAACAGGGCCTGCTATAGGCATAGGCACTACATTGTTGCTGCATTGTGATTTGGTGTACGTCAGCCGTGATGCCAAGCTGCAAATGCCTTTTGTTCGCTTAGGTGTGTGCCCAGAGTTTGGTTCAAGCAAGATTTTAACGCGGCGCTTGGGGGCAACACGTGCGGCACAATTATTACTGTTGGGCGAGATGTTCAGTGGTGAACAGGCTGCGGCATGGAGCTTGGCTAATGAGTGCTTAGGCAATGCCCAGGCGACGCTTGAAAAGGCTCGAGAGTCGGCTAAGCAGTTTGCCAATCTACCTCCGCAGGCGGTGATCGACAGCAAAGCCTTGATGAAAGGTCCTGACCGAGAAGCGCTACGTGAGGTCATTCTTAAAGAAAGCGAGCTATTTGCCAAGCGCCTGAAAAGCCCTGAAGCCGTTGAGGCGCTCAATGCATTCTTAGAGCGGCGTACGCCAGACTTTTCCAAATGCTAATAAAAAAGCCCGTCTAAGACGGGCTTTTTTATTAAGAGTGTTTAACCTCTGTCGGCGCTTGATAGCCGCGGGCTAGCTCTTCATTCATTTTGGTTTCATCTAAGTCTTTACACCACTTGGCAACCACCAGTGTGGCAACACCGTTACCCACAAGGTTGGTCAGTGCGCGTGCTTCAGACATAAAGCGGTCGATTCCCAGAATCAGTGCAATTGCCGCAACCGGTACGCTACCCACAGCGCCTAACGTTGCAGCCAATACAATAAAGCCACTACCGGTTACACCTGCTGCACCTTTAGACGAAATCAGCAGTACCGCAAGCAGTGTCAACTGGCTGGTCAAGTCCATTGGTGTGTCGGTTGCTTGTGCTAAGAACACGGCCGCCATGGTCAGGTAGATCGAGGTGCCATCTAAGTTGAAGGAGTAACCGGTAGGCAGTACCAGCCCTACAACCGACTTTTTCGCACCCAGTTTTTCCATCTTCTGCATCATGCCAGGCAGTGCCGACTCTGAAGAAGAGGTGCCCAGTACGATCAATAGCTCTTCTTTGATGTAACGCATAAAGCGGGTAATGCTAAAGCCGTGGGCACGAGCCACTGTACCTAAAACAATAAACACGAACGCGATACAGGTAATGTAGAAGCACAGCATTAACTGACCCAGCTGCACTAAAGAGCTTACACCGTACTTGCCGATGGTGAAGGCCATGGCACCGAAGGCACCAATTGGGGCAACCTTCATGATCATGTTGATAATGCCGAACATGACATGCGCAACGCCGTCGATAAACTCAAGGATCGGACGGCCTACAGCGCCCATGCGCTGTAAAGCAAAGGCAAAGAGCACAGCAAAGAACAACACTTGCAGGATGTCGCCTTGAGCAAACGCGCCTACAACAGTCTTAGGAATGATGTTGAGAATAAAGGCGACAGTGCTTTGTGCTTCACCGGCTGAGGTGTAGGCAGCCACGGATGCGCTATCTAAACTTGCAGGGTCAACGTGCATGCCAACGCCAGGTTGAACGACGTTGATGACCACAAGACCAATGATCAAAGCCAGCGTAGACATGATCTCAAAGTACAGCAGGGCATAGCCGCCGGTTTTGCCGACCGCTTTCATATCCTGCATGCTGGCGATACCGCTAACGACCGTACAGAAGATGATCGGAGCGATCACCATTTTGATCAGCTTAATAAAGCCATCACCCAGAGGCTTCATCGCTTCGCCGGTTTCAGGCACAAAGTGACCCAGCAAAATACCCAAAATAATGGCAGCAATAACCTGCACATAAAGGCTTTTGTAGAAAGGTTGTTTAGTCATGCTAATTGCCAGACTGATGTCACATCGATTCTTCGTGCTCATCGATGCCGACAGAAAAGTGTGATCCTTCTTCCTAAAGAATCGTGAATCGTTAAGAACGAAGCCAAGGCGGCGAGAACCTTTGGTGCAGGTGCTAAAACCTGTTGATGAGTGGTTCCCATAATCAAACAGGCGCGGCCAAGGCAGGCGGAGTTTAACGGGCAACTAGGGGAGGCGGTTTTAGACAATAGTCGTAGAAAGGGTGGGGTTTTGAGCGAGATCAAGTTTATATGCAAAGACACTAGGCGCCATTGCAGCGCCTAGTACTCATTAGTCATTTTTTAGACTAATTGGTCACCCACATGCAGAATTTTCATCGTGTTGGTGCCGCCGACGTTATGGAAGCTGTCGCCTTTGGTGAGAATGACCCAGTCGCCAGACTGCACGACGCCACGTTTGACCAGCTCTTCTACCGCGCTTTGGCTCACCAATTCAGCTGGCATAGACTCAGGATCAAACGGCACCGTGTAAACGCCGCGGAACAGCGATACACGAGCCTGCGCTTCACGGTGTGGCGTGAAGGCAAAAATCGGGATCGATGAGCGAATACGCGACATAAATAGCGGGCTTGAGCCACTTTCAGTCAGGCAGATGATGGCTTTAACGCCAGGGAAATGGTTGGCGGTGTACATGGTCGCCATGGCGATACTTTCGTCGCAGCGGCTGAAGGTTTCCCCTAAGCGATGCGCCGATTGACGACTAATGGGGTTGCGTTCTGCGCCCACGCAAACACGGGCCATCGCTTGTACGGCTTCAAGCGGATAGGCGCCGGCGGCGCTTTCTGCAGACAGCATCACCGCATCGGTGTAGTCCAAAACGGCGTTAGCAACGTCTGAAACTTCCGCACGCGTTGGCATGGAGTTGGTGATCATCGACTCCATCATTTGGGTGGCGGTGATCACCGCTTTATTTAAAGTGCGTGCGTGTTTGATGATTTTTTTCTGAATGCCAACCAGCTCAGCATCACCAATCTCAACACCTAAATCACCTCGGGCAACCATAACTGCATCACTGGCGCGGATCAAACCGTCTAAGGTTTCATCATCAGCTACAGCTTCTGCGCGTTCGATTTTAGCCACCAGCCACGCACTGCAACCGGCTTCATCACGCAGGCGGCGAGCCAGCTCCATATCCGCCGCATCCCGTGGGAAAGAGACGGCCAGATAGTCAAGCTCCATCTCAGCGGCAAGTTTGATATCAGCTTTATCTTTAGCGGTTAAAGCCGGTGCCGTTAAGCCACCGCCACGGCGATTAATGCCTTTATGGTCAGACAGCGGGCCGCCGGTTAACACCACGCAATGCAGCTCATCTGCGCTGGTGGATTCAACGCGCATCACAACGCGGCCATCATCAAGTAGCAGTTCATCGCCTACGGAGCAGTCTTTGATCAGGTCGGGGTAGTCGATACCCACAACTTCTTGTGTACCCGCATCGCGAGGATGGGTGACCGAAAAACGGAATAAGTCGCCTTCTTTAAGCTCAATGCGTTTATTGGCAAATTTGGCGATACGAATTTTTGGACCTTGCAGGTCGCCTAAGATGGCTACATGACGCTCATGTTTGGCGGCAAGTTCACGCACTAACGTGGCACGAGCGCGGTGTTCGTCGGGGGTTCCGTGAGAAAAATTCAGGCGTACAACGTCAACGCCAGCAAGAATGAGTTTTTCTAAAATTTCAGGGGAGCTACTGGCTGGGCCTAAAGTGGCAACAATTTTGGTACGACGCAGTGACATGCGGAACTCCTTATAACGATAGGTAAAAGGCTACTCCTTCCGCGGTCGATCGTCATGTGACCTTTGCCAAGTGGCGCAAATAATCCCTTATTACGTGGAAGAAAAGCGAAAAGTGCCTTCTACACGAGTCTTATAGCTTAAGTGTTTTGCAGTTAAGTTGCAGATTGAGTCATATCGGTCGATACAATAGCTGAATAAGTATGAGGATGAACTATGCGTATCGTGGGCGTAATTCTTTTAGGGCTTATGGTTGCAGGGTGTGGACGGGCCGTTGATCGAAGTTTGGACGGGGCTTACTTGGCCTACCGGCAAGGCAATTGTGAGAGCGTCATGCTTGAGCTCTCGCGAGCTGAGCGTCAGAGCCGTTCGCGCGCCTACTTGCAGCCTGAAATCTCGTTGTTGCGTGGGCAATGTCTTGAGCGTCAAAAACTCTATATCGATGCCGCACATACCTACCGCTTCATCATTCAACGTTATGCGCAAAGCGAATATGCCTTCAGGGCTCAGGCGCGGCTTTTAACATTAGAGCAGCTTGGGCACGTCAAAGCTCAGTAACAGAAGGGCCCTTTTTTGCAAAACAGCATCTTTTGGTATGACTACGAGACAACCGGTATCAATCCTCGCGCCGACCGTCCTCTTCAAATGGCAGGGATTCGTACGGATGAAGATCTAAATATCATTGCCGACCCGGTCAATTTCTACTGCCGTTTGAGTGAAGATATTTTGCCTCACCCAAAAGCGTGCGTAGTGACGGGGATAACGCCGCAAATATTGGCTGAAAAGGGTTTGAATGAAGCTGATTTTATTGCTCGTGTACATCATGAGCTGAGTCTGCCAGGTACATGTGGCGCAGGTTACAACACGCTGCGCTTTGATGATGAAGTCACCCGTTACAGCTTTTATCGCAACTTCTATGACCCCTACGCCCGGGAATGGCAAGGAGGCAACAGTCGATGGGATCTTATAGATGTGGTGCGTACCGCCTACGCTTTGCGCCCTGAAGGGATTGAATGGCCGCAAGAAGAGGGTGTTACTTCTTTAAAGCTTGAATTACTAAGTCAAGCCAATGGCCTGGCGCACACTCAAGCGCATGACGCACTTTCAGATGTGTATGCCACAATTGCTTTAGCTAAACTCATTAAAACCAAGCAGCCTAAGCTATTTCGTTATTTGTATGCGCAGCGCAGTAAACAGGCTGTGGCGGGGCGTATTAAGCTATTAGAGCCAATGGTACATATTTCAGGGCAGTTTGGTTCAAGCAGACGCTATTTGGCGCCTGTATTACCTTTGGCATGGCACCCAACTAACCGAAATGCATTGATTGTGGCAGACCTAGGTAAAGATCTGTCTCCGTTGTTAAATGAGAGCGTAGAGGTTTTGCGTGCGCGGTTATATACACGTCACGATGCACTAGACGGTAAATTACCTATTGCGCTTAAACTGGTGCATCTCAACAAATGTCCGGTGCTTTTGCCTCTTGCCATCGTAAGGCCTGAAGATCGTGAGCGGCTGGCATGGCATCTTAATGATATTGAGAAAAGCGCTGAGCTATTTAAGGCGCAGCAACAAATGTGGTTGCCGAAAGTTACTGCTATTTACCAAGAAGAGTTTGCTCAAGGTTCTGCCGATCCAGAGCAGCAGTTATACGAAGGATTTATCTCTAAAGAAGATCGCTTGTTATGCAATCAAATAAGGCTTGCCGAACCCGCACATCTTCCAAGCTTTGCTGAACGTTTTAAGGACAAACGCTTACCCAAATTGCTTTTCCGTTATTTAGCGCGTAATTACCCGCACGTGCTAGATGATGAGCAAAAAGCGCATTGGCATGCGTTCTGCCGTAAACGGTTACGCGATGAACACCAAGGGGCGCCCATGACCCTAGAAGCGTTCAATCATGCTTTAAAGGTTGAATGGCAGGTATCAACTGATCAAGGGCAAGAGATATTAAAAAAATGGCAGGCTTATGTAAGAGATCTTGAGCAAAGGTATCAATAAAAAAGGCGACACATGTTGTGTCGCCTTTTTGAGTAGGATTACAGCAAGGTAACCCAGCTTTCTACTTCATCACCGCCCCACTTGGCTTTCCACTCTTTCAGAGTTTTGTGATTGCCACCTTTAGTTTCGATGACTTCACCATTATGTGGGTTCTTGTATTGCTTAACACGGCGAGCGCGTTTAGTTGCAGCCATTTTAGTAATGCGGCCTGCTTTGCCGGGTTTGGCATCAGTGTCTAACAGGGCAATGATGTCACGCAGGGATTTTTGATACTCACCCATTAAAGCGCGAAGTTTGCCTTCAAATTCCAGCTCTTTTTGCAGCTTGTTATCTTGCTTAAGGCTTTCCAAGCGCTCTTGCAGCTCTTTAATTGCATCTTCTGTTTCACGATATTGTGCGATAAGCGACATGTTAGTTACCTTGAATAGGTGGGTTTGGCGTAGGGTAATGATAGTCAGCAATGATATTTAAGTAAATATAAAGTGCAAACTTCTAAACTAATGATCCAGTTCCGTTAATTATTACTGCATCTTTAAGTACTCATTCCGACCGGTGGTAAATGGTCTTCATCTATGCACATGACCTTAGTTATTGTGTGTCTAATAAATAAAGCGTTAATGAGGCAGACCTGAGCGATGGTCAGGAGCTGCTTACTGACTCCGCCTTGACCCTGCTAGAATAGCTTCTTTGCGATTTCTGGAGTTTTGCTATGCGCACTTTTCGGCTGGTGATCGCCTGCCCGGACCGAGTAGGTATTGTGGCCAAAGTCAGTAACTTTCTGGCGACTTATAATGGCTGGATTACCGAAGCAAGCCACCACTCTGATCCTCAAAGTGGTTGGTTCTTTATGCGTCACGAAATTCGTGCGGACTCCTTGCCCTTTGATTTAGAAGGTTTCCGTCAAGCATTCGCGCCCATTGCCAATGAGTTTTCGATGGTTTGGCAAGTCAGTGATTCGGCTGTTCGCAAGCGTGTGGTTCTGATGGCAAGTCGAGAGTCGCACTGCTTGGCTGACCTTTTACACCGTTGGCATACGGATGAGTTGGACTGCGATATTGTCGGTGTTATTTCTAACCATGATGACCTTCGGAGCATGGTTGAATGGCATAACATTCCGTATTTCCATGTTCCGGTGAATCCTAAAGACAAAGCCCCAGCTTTTGCGGAAGTGTCTCGCTTGGTTAAAGAGTTGCAAACCGACGTCGTAGTGTTGGCGCGTTACATGCAAATTCTGCCGCCTGAGTTATGCCGCGAGTTCGAAAATCGCGTCATTAACATTCACCACAGTTTCCTACCGTCGTTTGTGGGGGCTAAGCCTTATCATCAGGCCTCGATGCGTGGTGTAAAACTGATTGGCGCAACATCGCACTATGTGACTGAAGAACTCGATGCAGGTCCTATCATTGAGCAGGACGTGGTCCGGGTTTCACATCGCGAGACCATTGAGGATCTGGTGCGCTTAGGCCGTGATGTGGAAAAAATGGTGCTGGCACGTGGCCTGCGACATCATCTTGAGGATCGTGTGTTGGTGCACGACAACAAGACCGTTGTTTTCGCTTAAAGACTTTGCTTTAAATGTGGTGCAGCCTGTCTCAACCAGGGGGCAAGGCTGTACATGGCGTTATGATATTGAGCGTCATGCAGAGTGCGGTGCTGACTTTTCATCAGCCTCCTTTCTGCTTGAGGCATTAAGTGAGCTTTCACAAAAGCCAACATCGCCACAGCCAAATTCAGAGGCTGATATATAGTTGTAAACAATCGCCAAGAGAGCTTGTTTATGACTGATGCCAATGCACTTCTTTTAGGAGCAGGTTTAGATTCTGCGCCTGTCTCGCAACTTTTAAAGCTCACTAATCGTCACGGACTGATTGCAGGTGCTACCGGCACTGGCAAGACGGTTACCTTGCAGCGTCTGGTTGAAGGCTTTAGTGATGCTGGCGTCTGTGTATTTGCCGCTGATGTTAAAGGCGACTTGAGTGGGTTAGGGGCTGAGGGCAACCCGCAAGGTAAGATCGCTGAGCGTATTGCCAGCATGTCATGGCTTCTGCACACACCGCAAAGCTATCCGGTAACGCATTGGGATGTGCATGGTGAGAAAGGCCATCCATTGCGTACGACGTTAAGTGAAATGGGCCCGTTGTTATTGGCCAACCTTCTAGATCTTACCGATAGTCAGCAAGCTGTACTGCTGGCTGCATTTAAGCTGGCAGATCGAGAAGGCTTGCTGTTACTCGATCTCAAAGATTTAAAAGCGCTGTTAAATTACATGGCGCAAACACCCAGTGCCTTAGGTGAAGATGCGGCACTTTTTACTAAGCAATCGAGTCAGGCGTTGTTGCGAAAATTAGCCAGTCTTGAGCAGCAGGGGGTTGAGTCCTTGTTTGGTGAGCCTGCGCTTGAATTGGAAGATCTGTTACATCCGGCCGCTGATGGTCGTGGGCGTATTCATTTGCTGGAAGCCAGTCGTTTAATTCATGAGTCACCGAAGGTTTACGCTACCTTTTTATTGTGGCTGCTCGCAGAGCTTTTCGAGCAGTTGCCTGAGCGTGGGGATGCAGATAAGCCTTTATTGGCTTTGTTTTTTGATGAGGCGCATCTTCTGTTTGCTGACACACCTAAGGCTTTACAAGAGCGCTTGGAGCAGGTGGTGAGATTGATTCGTTCTAAAGGCGTGGGGGTGTTTTTTGTAACCCAATCGCCAGGTGATTTACCGGATGAGATCTTGGCGCAATTGGGGCTTCGAGTGCAGCATGGGCTGCGGGCATTTACAGCTAAAGAGCAAAAGGCCCTGAAGGCAGTTGCGTTGGGTTTTAGGCCAAATCCAGATATTGATACGTTAAAAGTCTTAACAGAGCTGGCGATTGGAGAGGCGTTAGTCGGCACGTTAGAAGATAAAGGCACTCCTGCGATGGTAAGGCAGGTAGCGATCGCGCCTCCACAGTCACGGGTGGGGCCTCTAACTGACGCAGAGCGTGCTGAGCAGATTAAGGCTTCGTCTTTAAAAGGGCGTTATGACAAAGCCTTTGATCGTGAATCCGCTTATGAACAACTGGCTGCGCGTGCGCAGGTTGCTGTTGAGACAGCGCCAGTTCCGCCGCAAGTTAAGCCTAAGGCTGCAGAGTCAGGTGTTGCTGACTTTTTAAATTCAGTTGCAGGTAGTGCTGTAAAAAGCGCTGTGCGCCAAGCGGCTAATCAGCTGGGGCGGCAACTAGTACGCGGTTTATTAGGCTCTTTAACCGGTAAGAAAAAGTAACTTACTCTTTCTCGGCAGCTTCTTTCTCTTTTTCGATTTTTTCAATTTCGCGTGAGAAGGCTTGGTCTAATAGGCTGGCCTTTTTGCGCCATGGTTTGCGTTCAGGCTCAGGTTGGGCAGCGTACGTGACGACTTCGCCGCCGTAGATCTCTTTATAGCGTTTTTCTTGGCGCTCTAGTTCGGCGCGCAGTTCATCTTTTGTCACTTGTAAACTTCCTAAAAGCAAATGACGCACTAAGACAGAGTGCTTGGATGGCTGGCGATTGTAACCGTTGTTTCATTAGATAGGTTTAATCGCCTTAATAGATATAGACCCGTAATGGACGTGGTCATTCCTTATTATCTATTGAGTAGCGTTTTACATCGTTGATAGAGCTTGCCTTACGCACGAGATAAAATGAAAGGCAAAAAAAAAGGTCAGCTTTCGCTAACCTTTTTTATATATGGTGGCTACACCGGGACTTGAACCTGGGACATCAGCATTATGAATGCTGCGCTCTAACCAACTGAGCTATGTAGCCTCTCGATGGCGCGCATTATTCTAGGATTTTTAAGGCATGTCAACACTTTATTTTGTTTTGTTTTCAAAAACTTAGCTTGAACCGATCAAGCATAAGTATGACAGCTCCGAAAGCCTTATCGCCGTGCCTTGTTAAGAAAATGCAGCGGGCACGCCTAATAATACAGCAGCCATCACCGCCTCATTTAAGACCGATATTTAGCTTTCGCTGGAGTTAGATGACATTGATTTCATCAGGTGTCAGATACCGCCATTCACCCGGTGCAAGCGTTTTATCAAGCAAAATGGGGCCCATCTGTTCACGGTGAAGGGCTATGACTTTGTTTTGGAAATGGCCAAACATTCTTTTCACCTGATGATAACGGCCTTCATGCAGGGTTAGGTAAGCCGTGTGTTGGGTGAGAATTTCAAGCTGGGCGGGAAGGGTTGTAAGGTCTTCAAAGGCAAAGTACAGCCCCTTGGTAAAGGTTTGGATGTATTCATCAAGAATAGGCTTATCGGTTTCCACTAAGTAGCGTTTACCGAGTGTGCTGCCAGGATTGGTTAAGCGCCGTGACCATTGCCCGTCGTTAGTTAAAATCAATAAGCCTGTGGTGGTTAAATCAAGACGCCCGGCAATATGCAAATCACCTCGTAAGGCTTCAGGGATCAAATCCAACACGGTTGGATGCTCAGGATGCATTGTCGCGCTAACCACGCCTTTGGGTTTGTTTAGCATGATGTATTTCGCGGCAATGCCTTTTTGTAAGCACTCACCTTGAACCGTTACTTCATCAAAGATACGTACTTCAAAGGTTGCCTCACGGCATTGAGCGCCATTGACTAAGACCTGACCTTGGCTAATCAGTAAGCGCGCTTGGCTGCGGTTAAAAGCAGGAAAATTACTGATAAAACGATCTAAGCGCATGGTGGCTCGTCGTTTTTAGCCAATTGAGATAAGCACGCAGGGCACAGGCAGCCTTGGGCGGGATCCAAAGCAAGGCTTTGAAGCGCTTTGGTATCTAGGCGTTGGCCAAAACACCAACAAGCATTGGGTTTGTCGGTATTGGCTGCGCATTGGTTGCTTTTGTTACAGAGCGGGCAGCGGGTTAGATCGGTCATGGGCTTACCGGTAAATGGCAGTACGGTAGCCGGAACGCGCGCCGATGAAAAGAAGAGGCCGCAGATCTAGGACCTGCGGCACGCTTGGGTTAGGCAGGTTCTAAGACCAGAACCCGCTGGCCTGCACGAACGGCAGAGCCCGGTTTAACGCCGACGTTACGCACAATGCCGGCAACGGGGGCGGTGACTGGAATTTCCATTTTCATGGATTCCAATATCACCAACGTATCGCCCGCCGCGACCTGTTGACCTTCTTGCGCGGTCACTTGCCAGAGGTTACCGGCAATGTGGCTGTCGATACTGATTTGACCGGCTTCGAGGGCGGCCTCATCCCCTGTATCTACCGGCACATCGTCGCTTTCAAAGTGCGCTTGGCCGGAGGCAATCCAACGCTGGCGCTCGGCGGCGAAGGC